>Ga0214472_10000512_pt1 | contig 47476 bp, 47 predicted proteins | sample RVTome_6_FD_207662 | JGI IMG/M metagenome (GOLD analysis project Ga0214472, IMG submission 207662) | Soil microbial communities from uranium-contaminated site in the Upper Colorado River Basin, Wyoming, United States - RVT140D175 | ecosystem: Environmental > Terrestrial > Soil > Contaminated >...
TCAGCCAGCGGATTTCTCAACAGCGCCTGCAGCACCACACCGACCGATGCAAGACTCCCACCGACGAGAAACCCCATCAGAACGCGCGGCAGACGAATGTGCATCATGATGACGGCGGATGGGCTTAACTCAGCGGCATCGAGCTCCCCTGTCCTCAGCAACTGTCTCAGCGCGGAGGCGATGGTTCCCATCTCAATCTGTGTCGCGCCGAACTGGAGACACAGCACGCACACCGCCAAACCGGCCACTGCCAGACCGCCGATGATCGCGAGCCAGCGCTGGTACGTCAGGATCGCGCCCCTCTGTTTCCATTGCGCCAGCTGCTCGCCTCTGCTCGCGATGAGCACAGCGGGTGTGGGCGATGGCGAGTCGACCGGCGCGAGAGGTGGAGATGGCAATACCATAAAGATCTTCGCTACCGATTCGCCGGTTGTGACGCGGTCGATCCGGGATGCAGGAGATCCGTTAACAACCCAAGCGCTTGCACGATACGCGGTCCCGGACGATTCAACAGATCGGCCGGAATCTGATGCAGGCGCCCCTGCTTGACCGCCGTCATCGCAGGCCACTGCCTCCAGGCCTGCTGCTCGCTGTCCGAAATGCCTTCGGCGTTCCCGACTGGAAAGACCAGCACCTCCGGATCCTGTTGCAACACAACTTCCATGCTGAGTCGTGGGTAGGGCGTCCCGCTCTGCGCAGCGATGTTAATCCCTCCGGCCATTCCAATCAGCTGGTCGATGAAGCTGCCGGGGCCGACCGTAATGAGCGGCTGGCTGTTGAGCACATAGAGCACGCGCACCGGCGGCACGCCCTGCATCCGCAACTTCATCTCCGCCAGCCGCTGCCGCAACGTCATGATCACGTCATTGGCCGCCACCGAACGATCCAGCATCCGTCCCAGCGTGTGGAGTTGCGCAAAAATATCTTCGACCGTTGTCGCGGCCACGACGAAGACCGGCGCCTTCAGTTGTTCGAGTTTCATGATCACATCCGGCTTGAGAAATTCCTTCGGCGCCAATACCAAATCGGGCTGGAGGGCCATCAACGATTCGAGGTTCGGATTGGCGTAGCCGACCTTCGGTTTTTTCAAGGCCTCCGGCGGAAAGTCGCAAAACTCCGTGACCCCGACGAGCTGGTCCCCGGCGCCGATTGCAAATGCCATTTCCGTCACACTGGGAGCTAAGGAGACGATGCGTGTGGGTGTCTTGGCCAAATAGATCTTCCGGCCCGCGTCATCCACGAACGACCGCGACGACACATGGGCCATGAAGGGCATGCCGGTTAGAATTCCTTGCTGCCGTCGCTTCATGGCTGACATCTCGGTATCATAGGCAAATGCCGCACCCATATCCAACACAAGAACACAGGCGCACAGCAGGACGGCCCAATCACGCTGTCCAGCGAGTTCAAACAGGTTTCTCCGCAAGACCGCGGCGAGCAACCAGCCGTGACGTACAGTTGTCCGTACGTCACAGATTGTAACCGGCGCCGGAACGGCGCGAGGCACCTGTTTCAACGCGCTGGAAATAAAAAATCCCCAAGGCCTGATAGAGACCCTGAGGATTGCACCCGCTTCTTCATCCTCGCCTGTTCCCCAGCCCTCGGGGGAACGATGGTCAACTCTCCGGGCAGGTCTTCTGGCTCATGGTTCACCCTACTCCCCGCGCCTTCCCATCCCAAACGTGACGCGCCGTACTACGTTGTTTGTGAAGCGTCGCCGGAGACCAAGAACGTACGAGATCCGCTTCACGAGGTACGTTTCACGCTAAGTGGACAGTGGCATTCACGGGTTTCGTCCCCATTGACAGCGGCGGGACCGCGAGGGATTTGCACCCTCTTCCCTTACCCGGGAGGCACACTGTTCAGGACAATAGGAGAGAGGGACAAACCTTGTCAAGTTCAATAATGTCCAAGTCTGCTCACTCACTCTCAAATGACAGGACCGATCAACCCCCTGTACCGTGAAAAACTGCCTATTGAACAAGAGGTTTTGCATCCCTCACTCGGCACAGGGCTTGCTCAGTGTCAGAGTGATGTGATCGATCGACCGGGAATGACCGAATAGATTCACAATGACCGTCTCGGCCAAAAGCCGGTCATCGTCCTAACCCGTCACAGAGGTTTCACGCGGCCTATGCGCAATTTGATCATTAGTCTTTTCATTATTGGACTCTTCCTGGAAGTATCCGGACTGATCTGGTCATCAAAAAATGATCCGCCAAGCGAAACGTTTTTGAAATTGTCGGAGCAACCGGTTCGTTCCATTGAGAATCCGCTTGAGAACGGCTACTTCCTTCTCTTGGGTTTCGCCTCCGCCTCGGACTCACACCCCATTCAAGTCGGCTACGATATCTGGCTGGAATCAGACACCCGGCCCCATCAGCGTGGGTTCGATCTCGAAAAGCCCGGACGATCTGAACTCCGTATTCCAGTCACACTGGAGCACCTGCTCCCTGAGTGGAACTCACCCGATCCCGTTACCGAATTTCAGCGACGTGATGCGCTCTATCGAGCCTCGGCTGCTCGCTACGATACGTTGCTCAAGCGGTATAATCAGTGGCTGCAGATGCGTTTCGAAGACTGGGGCTACGCGCATCGAGGCGTGCCGCGTGTGGAAGAAATCCTGGGGGCGCACCGCCTGTACATTGCCGAAGGATTTGGACAACAAACCAGGATAGGGCTTGAACGACTCGCTATGGATCTGACGCGATGGCGGATCGTGCTGCGAGACGCCCGCACCCTGCCGATGAAGATCTTGGCCGAAGTCATTGTTGAAGATGATGTGGAACTCCTCTCTCGCATCTTGAGCCGTGCAACGGTTGACCATGCCATCTTGACCCGTGGTTTGAATCTCCTGCAGCCCTTGACCTTCAGCGAGTATTCGCTTCGATGGCCTGTTCAAAGTCAATTCGTACTGGGCTACACACGCAGCCTGCAGCCCGATCGTGACCTCATGCCTCAAGCCGATCCGGATGGGCCGGCGAAAGAATCGCTGGCTCGTGCGGCCCGCCTTCAACCGGAGATGTTCCGGGCTATTGAGCATCCCGGTCTTCGGAACGTTCTTGGTTTCTCGTCCTCATCGCAGCGGATATGGGATACGTACGCCACGTTCTACGATGCCACGATCAAGGCCGCGGATTCTGTTCACAGCCCACTCCCCAAACTGCACGATATCGCACGCCATTCCCAATTAACCGTGCTGGAACGAATCGTCAACCCACTGGAGTTTTCACCGAACTGGGAACCGTTCAGTCAGCGGCTCGTCGAAACCGACGCACGGCTAAGATTGGTCTCTCTGCAAATCTTAATGCGGAAACCGACTACGACGATTACGATTCCAACCCGGCTGGCAGAAGTGGGATCGATGTACTTCGATCCCTTTACGGGCTTGCCGATGTTGTGGAGTCCAACGCAGAAACGGCTCTATAGCGTCGGGAAAGACCGGTTGGATGACGGAGGGGATTCCACGTTTGATATCAGCGTGCCGCTCGCCCTGGCACTGGATTCGTCAGCATCGACTGCACCACGCTCTTTCCGACGCTAATGCCGCGGCGAGGGATTGGATGAGGAACGGCTCCGGTCGTGAACGTCGGCAGATTTGGTAGTCCATGTTCGTTGGAACTGAGGCCAAAACGCGATCGTAGTCAGTGCCCCGGCCGTGAACCCGATCGTCATCACTAGATCCATCAAATTCCTCTCCTCGTCTTTTTAAGACCTAGTGCTCCTGTGCGGCCCGGCATGACGCTTGGGCACTGGTATGATTTCAACCCAGTAACCCAATAATCTCTTCTACAGACCAAACATGGTCTGACACCCCAGCTGCCATGGCAGGCGTAATTCTGAGTGCCTGATTGATCCGCGCAAAGTTGTACCACATGAAGGTGAGGTTGAGAAAATGAACGTGGTTCGCCACCTTCTTTGAGTGGGCATTAGTCAGTCGTGTAAAGCGCCGGTTCATCATGCGGATGGTGAGATTCATGCGCTCCGCATAACTTGTAGAAACGTGCTGGCTGTCGGGGCTGCCCATAATCTCATGTGTGCGAGTTCCGCAGCACTGGGCCGGGCTATAACGGGTGGTCGCACCTTCCTGAGGGGGCGCAGTATATAGCTTCTCAAGTACCGCGTAATCAATCTCTGACCCGAACGCACCCTCTACAGCCTGGAGATATGGCTTATGACCATCTGTGGTCAATTGCACTCTATTCGCCAGGCGCGAGGCTAGATCAGAAATAAACTTGATGGCATAAGGGGCGCTCCGTTCACCCACCAACCACGACACCATCAGCTTGGTATCGGCGCAAATGGCCGTCCAGGTCCAGACCGATCCGAAACCAAACTTGCCCTTCATTTCTTCGGAAAGATTTTTATCTTTCGCGTAGCAAAATGACCAAACCTCATCTGCCTGAATGCGCTTGCAAGATAAGTTGCGGAGCTTTTCATCTTGATACTTCGCGCAGGCTGTTCCGAGGTCAGCAATGAGACGCAAGATCGTTTGTTTCGTCACGCCAGTCATGCGAACCGTGCTGTTGATGCTCGCACCTTCGACTAAGGCCGCCACCACCTGCGCTCTTTTGTTTGTATTCAGCTTGTTCATAAAGCCCCCTCTTGTTGATCTCATTATGCGTGACCGCTCACGCATATGTCAACAAGTATTTTCTTGACTATTCCTGAGCGGTCAGGCATACTCCGTGCCATGAAGAAGCGCAAAAACCCTGCTGCCGTGGCATTAGGCCGTAAGGGCGGCAAAAAGGGTGGCCCAGCACGTGCGGCTAAAATGTCCAAGGAAGAGCTTGTAGAAAGCGCACGGAAGGCGGCTGTGGCACGGTGGCAGAAGGTGAAAGGAGAGGGCTAAGGGCGGCTCTCCCTTCACCTTTCTTTGACAAGTGGTGGGCCTCTAGGTAGGATATTAATAAGTTACGTCATGTTCGCTCTCGCATAACATAAGTGGTGGGGGCGGTGGGACTCGAACCCACAAGCCCGGTCAGGCGGTGATTTTAAAGATCACTGTGTTTGCCTCTTTCACCACACCCCCACCAATGAACGCCCTACTCACCCACTGAGTAGGGCGTTTCTCTGTTAAACTTGCCGCAACTTGAATTCAGTACCTACCTGTTCAAAATCATTCTTCCTTAGGATGCTCTTTACTACAATACCTGGCGTCGGTTTCCCGGCCCTCTCTTGAACTTTCTTCAGGATAGACTCAAAGACATGGAACTTCCCATCACTGAGGATCTCCCGAACAATCTTCGTGGTAGGTGGCTCGCTAGCAGTCTTCTTCGCTGGCATGGGTTCATGTTTGAGCTTTTCCTTTTGGGGTGAGAGTTTATTTCCCTTCACCCGATTTTGCTGCTTTTGCATCTTTTGTTTCTTAGAGGATTCCTTTTTCTGCGCCTTTTCGGAAACGGTCTTTTGCTTACTTTCCCTCTTGGTGGAACTATTCCTTTTTCTTCCCTGCTTCACTGTCGGATAAAACTTTCTCAAACCTATATAGCCTTCCCTGGGTGGTACAAATTCGCGCACATTTCGTACTAGAGAGATATAAAGAACCCGCTTCGGATTAGCGCCTCCTACTTTACAGCCACCCTGGCCCAGCGCCTCTACTAATTGGTCGATAGTGACAGCCTCGCCTACCTTCTCAAGGTAAGCCTTCGCCGCCTCTCCATACGTCATTCCGAAGAATTCAGTAGCTTTAACCACGGTAGAACCTGCCGATTTTGAGTACGTGGGACTTGCAAGAAATTCGGCCAGCGCCTCCGATTCTTTTCCAACCTCTCCAAGGGTAGCCTCCATTTTGCTAACCGTGGTATTGAGGCTCCTAAGATCGTCGAGAAGCTTCTTTCGTTCATCGAGGTATTTTGCTAATAGCTCTTTGGCGTCCATATAATCACCTCTGTTCAAATTGATGTTGGCTATATTTGCGATAATATTATTATTCACCAAAAGAGTCAACAGTCGTAAGTAGCGGAAATTCTCGCTGATTTTGTCATACTAGTGGAAACGTAATTGTTCGCCATCATCAGATCATCGCCAGGTAGCTTCTCGTTGGTTACTTGGTTGCTGGTCACACGATATTGCAAACCAAGCGTGACTATGCTACAGGTTGGTCAGTACTGGCAACGCACAATCGACAAGAGAGAAGGGAATGTCGCGAGAGGAAGGCTGGGACGTAGATATAGAAACGTGCAGCCCAGAACAGCTTGTTGAACTAGCCAAACAGCTAGCTGGGAGTGGCCATAAAAGCCAACTCGCGGGGATTCAGCGTGAAATGGTAGTTCGGCTGAGAAAAACAGGAGTTACCAATCAGCAAATCGTAGACACCTTGATTATGAATCTCTGGAAGGGAGATAGAGCAGCTCTTGTCGTGGAATGGAGTGTGGCGCTTGGAATAAGTGAAAGTGAATTCGAGCGACTTATTCGTTAATGGGTTTGGACCCGTTCTGCTTACTCTTCAGCAAAGCAGCCAGGCGTGCTAGCGGCTGTACTATTAGCCGTTCGTGATAGCTCAACTCCTGAGCGTCGTCCTTGCGTGGGGTGGTCTTCTTCTTTGTTGCTGGTGACATAAATAGAAGTATAGTATAAGGCGTAAAAACTGGAATATTCAACTTTTTCTCGCTTTATCGTCAGTTTCGGGTGTGGAAAGATCGTTTTTCTTTGGTTTGTCAGTGTTATAGCCTTGTCCAAGTGGCTCACCAATTGCAGCTTCTATCACTGATCTGGCCAGCAGGTTTGGGTCGCTGGGGTTTTTCTTGACCTTCTTTTTCGAGCGAGACTTACGTTTTTTTGCCATGCCCCATCATGCCAGAATAGATTAAGGCTGTCAGCCCCCTTGACAGTCAAATCATACCAGTGCCGACGCTTGTCAGCGTTCGCAAGGCTGTGGTAGCATCAGCCCGCTCTGCAAGAATCGACTCACTTGGAAGGAGTGGTACCGTGGCCTTTATGTGTGATCTCTGTCAAAAGAAGCCTGTGTCCGGGAACAACGTCAGCCATGCGAACAATAAGACCAAGCGGGTGTTTAATCCGAACATCCAAACCGTTCGCGCGATGATTAACGGCGCTCACAAGCGCATCCGCGTGTGTACCCGTTGTTTACGCTCAGGGTTGGTCAAGAAGGCGGTCTAGCACCCCCTCCGTTCTCTCCCAAGAACTTACGGCGCTCCCCAGAGAATCCGCCCTCCCTGCCCGACCAGCTTGATCGCCGACCGGTTATCGGGAGAGAGGGTCAAGGTACGCGTGCCGTCTTTGCTCGTCAGGACAAGGCCGACCTCGCCATTGGCATCCAAGCCAAGACCCGCCCGGGCTTTCCCTCCTGAATCCAGGAGCAAGAACTCCTCTGCATTCACCCCATTTGGCTTTTGTGCCTGAGCGGTTTTCCCTGACAAGATTTGATCGCTCAGAATACCGCCTGCGCTTCCCCCGAGAAATGCGGCTGCGAAAAGCAGAAGGAATTGTCTATGTGTCACAACATATCCTTTCGTCAGACTCTACTAAGTCACGTGATGAGGGAGTGGGGTTCTTGAAGGGTTTGGGTATGGATTGAACGTGTAGTATCGAGCGGGCGATGGGATTTGAACCCGCGACAACTTGCTTGGGAAGCAAGGACTCTACCACTGAGCTACACCCGCTCGCTGGGCTGCAGCCTACGCGGGGCATCGACGCCAAGTCAAGAAACGAAAATGCAGCGCACGACTGCGGCAGGCGTTCACCAACGCGTCCTCACGGCATGTTGCGCGATCATGGGTTTTCACTTCGTGGATCCCCATGACTTGATCCACCTCCGTCGCAGACTACTGCGGAGGACGAGTCGCCGTGGCTTTCTGCGGAGGCGGGTGAATGTGCAGCTTCATCATGACCCAATGATGGACGACGATACCGGGAGCGCATCTTGTCCCCTCGGAACTAGCGCCCTGTCATCAGGTCAATCGTTGGAGGAACAACGCGATAGCCTTGCGAAACACAAACAAGGCCGTGTCCTTAGGTGAGGCCGAAATCGCCGCATCGGCAAAATCCTGTTCGGTTCCGCGCCGCAGCTTGCTCACGACAAAATCGACGGGATCGAGCAGCAAGACCCGGAGTTGGTCCTGCTGGTGAACCACTCGAGCGCGATAGCGATAGCCGGGCGGGAGGGACACAACTGACCAGCCAGAAATATTTTCGCTCAGATTTGAGGGGATTCCGTGCTGTTTCAGGAACGCACCGACTTCTTCCACATCCTGCGCCAGTTCCGCATCGACATCTTCCGTTCGCGCCTCTTGAGACCCATAGGCATAGAGCGCGAGGCGTCCGATTAGGAGCACGTCGAGACGTCGCCCAGTCCTGTGGACATAGTCTTCGAGCAACGCGAATAGACGATCAAGCGTCAGGGCTGACAAAGTGGAGCGCCTCGAGAAATGTGCGGTACTGGCGGTAATCGAGAGGCCCCTGATTCACGGGGAGCGGGGAACGCGGTGCAATGAACTGGATCAAGCTTTGAAACTCGGTGTACCAACGGCAAGCAGTGTCAAACGCTTCGCGGCCGCTGGGGTATTGCAGCAGGGCGGCATGATCCAGCTTGTCGTTAAACAGCACTTCCAACCATAACATCGGCTGATGCCGAGGATCGACAAGCGCTTCCTCAAGGGACGTCCCGCCGGTGTAAGCGGGCAACAATTTGAGAGCTTGGCTCTTCATCGCGGTTCTGAAGCCTCCCGGTCAAGAACACTTGAGGAGTTTATCCGGCGGCGATCATGAAGAGAGGCTGCGCCTGATGAGCCGCAGGACCACACGAAGTGCGGTTTGGAGCGGGCGATGGGATTTGAACCCACGACAACTTGCTTGGGAAGCAAGGACTCTACCACTGAGCTACGCCCGCTCGCCGAGGGGAATCCTACGCTGGGCTTCTATGCCAAGTCAAGGAATGCACGGCTACGGGAGTCGTTCTACCATCGCAAATTTTCGCCGACCAACCTTCAGTCGATACTGCCGGCCCGCGGCAATGACCAGCACCGTATTGGCATCGTTCTGTTTTTGCCCATCGACCTCGACACCACCTTGAATGATCAACCGGCGCGCTTCACTCTTACTGGGCACCAATCCGGTTTTCGCGACGAGATCTACTAATCCTATTCCCTGTCCATCACGAAGATCTTGGGCGGTAAGGTTCAACCGTACGTCCGGCTCATCGGGAAATTCTCGCTCTTGAAACTTCTGCTGAAACTCGGCTCTCGCCTGCCGGCCGGCTTCGGCTGCATGATACCGTGCCACGATCAACTCGGCCAGCGACTGCTTGGCTTCCATCGGATGGAGGGCTTTCACACGGCCGAGATCTTCTGTGGTCAGCAGCTCGTAGTACCGATACATCAACGCGTCGCTGATCGACATCACCTTTCCGAACATCTCTCCTGGTTTATCTTCCAGGGCGATGTAGTTACCGACGCTCTTGCTCATCTTCTTGATGCCATCCGTTCCTTCAAGCAACGGCATCGTGATGACGACTTGAGACTCTTGGCCAAAGTCTCGCTGCAGCTCGCGGCCCACCAACAGGTTGAACTTCTGATCAGTCCCGCCGAGCTCCACATCTGCTTTCAAGGCGACTGAATCATAGCCTTGCACCAGCGGGTACAGAAACTCGTGAACGCTGATCGGTTTCTGTTCATGATAGCGCTTGTGGAAGTCGTCGCGCTCCATCATGCGCGCCACCCGATAGTGCGCGGCAAGTTGAATCAACCCTTCCGCCGTCATCGCCCCCATCCATCGGCTATTGAACTCGATCATGGTTTTCGCCGGATCCAGAATCTTGAAGATCTGGCGCTGGTAGGTCGTGGCATTCTCCTGTACCTGCTCTTTCGTCAGTGCTTTGCGCGTTTCAGATACTCCGGTCGGATCACCGATCATCCCTGTGAAATCACCGATCAAAAAGATCACATGGTGGCCGAGATCCTGGAAATGCTTCAGCTTGTGGATCAATACCGTATGACCAAGATGAAGATCGGGGGCGGTCGGATCGAACCCCGCTTTGATTCGCAAGGGACGCTTCTCTTTGAGCGCGCGCGTAAGCCTGGCTTCCAACTCAGTCTGCTGAATCACCTCGACCGCACCGCGCAAGATCAGATCGAGCTGCTGCTTCACATCGTTCATAACGGTTGCTTATCAGCCTCTCCTTTCGAACCTCGCGCAGCCACCGTCACCAACGGTTTGATTTGGTCAAATTTCTTCGCACCGATTCCCTTCACCTCGCGTAATTCTTCGATGGTCTGAAATCCTCCGACAGATTGTCGAAAGGCAATCACACGCTGAGCGAGAACCGCTCCAACGCCTGGCAACGATGCCAGATCCGCCGCACTGGCACGATTGAGATCCAGCACACCGCGTGAAAACGCATGAGACCGCTTGCCTTTCTCCATAACGGGAACTGTTACATCTCGTGCCGTCTGAATGGGCCGGTCAACCGCCTTGCTCTCCAGCTCACCCACGGCCGACCGGGAAAGCCCAGCCGCCTCCGTACCGGCCACCGATACGGAATCATGCACCAACGCGTGCGGAGCCTGCCATCCAATCCAGAACACCACACCCATCGTCAGGGCCAACATCGCGAGCTTGACGAGCAGCGACTGAATCATACCCCGATCCTCTTCCGCACTTGGTGAATCGCAGCGCCTTCGACGTCTTCAAGCGCTTCCATCATTCCCTCAGCGAGTGTGGGATGGGCATGGATCATCTTCGCCATCTGTGTCACCGTAACACCACATTCCATCGCCAGCGCCGCTTCATGAATCAAATCCGCCGCATGGGCCCCCACGATGTGGGCCCCCAAGATCTTTCCGCTTGCTGCATCCGCCACGACCTTGAAGAAGCCGGTGGTATCGCCGGTCGCCTGCGCTTTCCCCAACGCCGCATGGCGAAAACGCCCGATCCTTACAGCACTGTCAGGATTCTGTCCGGCGGCTTGGGCACGTTCCCGCGCCTGGGTTTCCGTCATACCGACCCGGCCGACCTCAGGCAGAGTAAAAATCCCGGCAGGAATGACATCATAATTGATCGTCGATGGATGTCCGAGAATATTCTCCACCGCCACCTTTCCCTGAGCCGACGCCACGTGTGCCAGCATGGTTCTGCCGACGACGTCGCCGATGGCGTAGACGCCAGGGATGTTGGTTTCCATTCGTTCGTCCACCTGTACTTCACCACGTTCCCCGATCGTAACACCAACGCGTTCGAGCCCGATCCCGCGCGAATGAAACCCTCGTCCAATCGACACGATCAGCATATCGGTCTCGATCACCGTGTCGTCCGTGATGGCCACAACCAGTGCGCCGGCTGTACGATCAATCGTCTTGATCGTCGTCCCATTCTTCACCTCGACACCACGCTTTTTCAGTTCCCGCTCCAGGATGGTTGAGACTTCTTCGTCCTCCAGCGGAAGCACGCGAGGTTGTAATTCGACCACCGTGACCTTTGTCCCTAATCCACTGAACAGCGACGCGCACTCACAGCCTTCGACGCCGGCGCCGAGAATGACCATCCGTTTGGGAATGGCCTCCAGGTCCAGCGCCTCCTTGCTGGTGATGATCTGCTTGCCGTCAATGGGAAATTCCGCCATCTGCGGCCATGAGGAGCCAGTCGCAATGATGATCGCATCGGCCTGAACCCTCTGCTGTGCACCACTGGATGCCGTCACGCCGAGCGTCCGGGCATCCAGCAATTCCCCTTGACCTTCCACAACCTTGATATTCCACGCGTTGAATAACGTGGCAATGCCCTTGACCAGTGTCGCCACCACTTTGTTTTTGCGCGCAACCATACGCGCGAGGTCGTACCGAGCAGGACCTGCCGACACCAGGCCGAGATCGTCCGCCTTTTTCAATTTGTCTCCGAGTTCGATCACGGAGAGGAGGGCTTTGCTCGGAATGCAGCCCCAGTTGAGGCAGACGCCGCCGAGCGCCTGCCGCTCAACGACTGTCACGCGTGCGCCGAGCTGAGCCGCCCGGATTGCTGCGACATATCCGCCCGGCCCGGCACCAAGAATGGTAATGTGTGTTTGAGCTGACATATCAAGGTCGAGGTTCAGGCTGAGGTCGAGTAGGCACGAACGGCGTTTCGAGGCTCAACCGTACCCTTGGCCTTAACCTTTCTTCTGGCTGGTGAGGAACGCTTCGTACTCTACCGCAGTCATCAATTGATCGACTTCCCCCGGATCGGCTACATCGATGACCACGATCCATCCCTTGCCGTACGGATCCGAATTCACCACTTCGGGATGATCCTTGAGATCGGCATTGATCTTCGCCACTGTGCCGCTTATCGGCGTATAGATGGTAGAGGTCGTTTTGGTCGATTCCACCTCGCCGATCTGCTGCCCGGCCTTCACGACGGCGCCCATCTTGGGAACATCCAAGAAGACAATGTCACCCAAGGCATCCTGGGCAAAATGACTGATCCCCACGGTCGCCTGTTTCCCACTGAGCCGAACCCATTCATGCTCTTTGTGATACCGCAAATCGGATGGAATCATGCAGCGCTCCTTTGGAAAAGGCCTAGGGTGAGGTGACGGTTACGTCCAGGCTTGACGCTCGCTTCCCAACCTGAGCCTTGACCTCAACCTGCGAGTTTTTCGGAATCGTAGTGGGCTCTGCCGGGTATTGTCAAGGAACGGCATCGGCCGATTCGGTTACGACCATGATGTTCCACCGGCCAGGTTCGGCTATCTCCGCAAGCGATTGCGTGAGTCCCTCCATCGATGGAGGGCTAGCGGCCACTTTCGCAGAAACTCCAACCCACACACGATCAACGGTCCCCAGCTGCTGCCCTAACTTTTCAAGCAGTGCCTCCCCGCCTTCCCCCTCACGCCGCACGACCACCGACCCGGTCCCTTGCGTCACCAGCTCGGCAAGATCCTCTCCGTACTGCTCAAGTCCCTGGAGAGGCGTGCTCAGCGTCACCTGATGCACTTCGAGCAACATTGTCGCGGTCGGATTCGATTCGCGCAACACCTTGCGCAGCCGCACAATCAGCTTTGCGTAGCTGAGCGCTTTCCAGCCAACCCACCGCCAATAGGTCGCGGGGCGCTCTTCAGTCTGCGCATCAGGCAGTTGATTGACTGTGAACATTTCCTTCGGAGAAAGGCTGAGCCCAAATGATGAGGCGAAGGCACGAAACGAGCCGTCTGAAAACTCTCCCGCAAACCCGGCCACCGACCTCGCCGCCAGGAATACCCCATCACATCCTGTACGGGAGAGGGCCCGGATAGTCTCTTCAAGATACGATTGGTATGCGGGATTCGCAATATCGGGCCTTGGCGTCGATGCTCCCTCACCTCCAAGGCCAGTGATTGTCGTCGTCGCCCATTCAGGCCTGAGCTCCATTCCCTGTCGCTGATGGAGATCCACGGCCACCCACAGGAGGAGACCGAGATGGTGGGCCTCAGTCACAATCCTCTTTACGATCTCAAGGTTGAGTCCCACACCATCAGACAGCAGGGCTTGAGCCGGTCCAATTACCAACGCGGTCACATCTCCCTGCACCAACTCCTGCAGCCACGGCCTGAGGGCCGGTATGGGAGGAAGTTGGCCCACAGTGACGCGAAGCGCCCGCTGCCGTGCGCGTCCATTGTGCTGACCGGCATGCAGCTGACGCAGTTCGTCCAACCGGCGAAGCGCGTGGCCTTCATAGAGCGTCCCGTTCAGTTGCTGCAAAAGCGGCCCTGCTGCCACCATGCGATACTGCGCTATCGCCGCACGATAGTCTCCGAGCTGTTCATAGGCGCGCCCCAACCACCAGCGTGCTTCAGCCAGGCGCGGAGAATCTGGTGCATTGTCGACAAACCGTCTAAAAAAAAGCGCCGCGGACGGATACCGCTCTTGAACAAATGCGCGGTGGGCTTCCTTCAGTAAACGCGACTGCGCATCGCGAGCCGGATCGTCGTGGGGTGCTTCACTGGGTGGCGGAATCGGTGGAAGTTGACTGACCCGCGGGGCACAGGAAGACAGGACACAGAGGGACAGCAGCAACGCGCTCCCTCCGATTCGAACATTGCAGAGTGTGAAGGGCAAGAGCGTCGCCGCCCTCCGAGGTGTGGGCCTAGCCGAAGATTTCCATGCCGGGGAAAAAATAGCTAATCTCAAATTTGGCTGTTTCAGGGGAGTCGGACCCATGGACGGCATTGAATTCGATATTCGTCCCATGGGCCTTTCGAATCGTCCCGGCCTCGGCCTTGGCCGGGTCCGTTGCCCCCATCAGCTCTCGATTTTTCTTGATCGCGTTTTCGCCCTGCAACACCAGGACCAGCGACGGGCCTGAACACATAAACGTACAGAGACTATCAAAGAACGGCCGCGCCTTGTGCACCGCATAAAACCCCTCCGCGGTCGGCTTCGACATCTGCATCAATTTCACCGCGACCGGCTTCAATCCCGCCTTCTCGTAGTGGCTGAGGATATCGCCCATCACATTCTTTTTCATGGCATCCGGCTTGATGATCGCCAACGTTCGTTCGCTCATGGTCTCTACGGTTCCTCCAGATAGTTAAAGAATACATTGAACAGCGCTGCCGCATTATAAGTGGCCGATAACGGGCTTGCAACTAGTGGGATGCGCGGACGTCGCTTCCACTGAACCTGCACCCCTCGAAACGCCCCGTATCATCTGTCTCACGAAGCGAACTGCCGCGCTAACTCAGCCGGCTTGAAGACGCCCCGTTCGGTAATGATGCCGGTGATCAACTCGGCCGGTGTCACATCGAACGCGGGGTTGTAGACGGCTACGCCGGCAGGGGCGACGGGATGACTTCCATGGACGGTGGTGACTTCGAGGGGATTACGTTGCTCGATCGGAATCTCCGCTCCTGATTTCATCTTCAAATCGATGGTCGAATAGGGTGCTGCGACATAAAATGGAATGCCGTGGGCTTTCGCCAGTACCGCAACCGAGTAGGTGCCGATCTTATTGGCCACATCCCCATTGGCCGCAATGCGATCGGCGCCGACTACGCAGAGATGAATTTCTCCCTGCCGCATGAGCGTGCCGGCCATACTATCGGTGATGAGCGTGACGGGAATCTGATCCTGCATGAGCTCCCAGACCGTCAGTCGTGCGCCTTGCAGCACAGGGCGCGTCTCATCCGCAATCACTGTGATCTTTTTCCCCTGTTCCCACGCTGCACGGATCACCCCAAGTGCGGTTCCGTAGCCTGCCGTCGCGAGCGAGCCGGCATTGCAGTGCGTCAAAATCGTCTGCCCATCCTTGATGAGTTCCGATCCGTAGCGCCCCATGGCCCTACAGAGCGCGATGTCTTCATCGAGAATGGATTGGGCTTCCGTGATGAGGGCCTGCTTGATCGATGAGATTGGTTGGCTTCGCAGCACATCGAGTGTCCGCTTCATCCGCTCGATCGCCCAGAATAGATTGACGGCGGTCGGTCTGGTCGCCGCGAGATGATCACAAATAGTCAGAACCGCCTGAGCGAAGGCCGGATAATCCGTTGCATCGACGGATTGCGCGCCCAGTGCCACGCCCAAAGCCGCCGTGACACCGATGGCCGGTGCGCCTCGGACTTTCAGCTCACGAATGGCATCGGCAACCGCCTGATAGTCTCGACAGTCAAGAAATTCGACGGCCCCTGGCAGCCGGCTTTGATCCAGCAGACGGACCGCGCCGTCCTTCCATTCAACGGTAGGAACCATGGAGGGATCTTCTAGCGGGAACAGAGGGAGAGTGCAAGCCCTTCCTGTCACGGATGACCGCTGACCTCCAGCAGTGTGATCAGCGCGGCAATCAACCCGGCCTGAACAAGCAGGCTCATGGCTTTCATCGTCCCAGCCACTCTTGACTGTCGTGCGCTCTCGCCTACAGAAGGAGAAATGGAAGACCTGGGCGATCAAGGAATTGAAGCCAGAAGCGGCGCCAATTCTCCTGCTCACAGCGCCAGAGACAGTGCGGGGGATCAACCGGCTGCAGAATCAATTCGCGCATGCGGGTCACTGCAAACTCAGACGTTGAGAGCCGCCCCGTGACCCAGACAGCCCCATCGAGATCCGTGCGGTAGACCGCTATATTCTGATCTTCATAGGCTTGAAGAACGGATTGCACCGGATGCCCATACGAATTGGCTCGGCCAACCGAGATCACCGCGTACTGCGGGTCGATCTCCCCGAGCCAGTTACGATCCAGCGAGCTACGCGCGCCGTGATGAGGCACTTTCAACAGCGTCACCGGTTGACGCCCTTCCTCAGTGAGTTGACGCAGTCCATCAACCTCAATATCCGCGGCAAACAGAATAGAGCGCACCCCGCACTGCAGTCGCGAAACAATGGATTGATTATTGAGTGCCGTTCCGCTATGGCGCTGGGCCAGCAGGTGACCCTTGGCCGCTTCCGGCGGATTCAGAATCGTCAATCGGCAGGGACCAGACTGCAACACGGCTTGTCCGCGAACAGCAATCTGTTCACGAATGTGGCTGTCACTCAGCGCGGCGTTCAGATCAGCGACGAATCGTTCTGATCGCTCGACACCTGTTCCCCAATACTGCCCGACCGAGAGATGGCGCAGGACCCAGATCAACCCACCGACATGATCCAGCTGTTGATGCGTTCCCACGACATGCTCAATATGACGAACCCCTCGATTCCATAGAAACGGCGCCACGACCCCGCGCCCCATATCAAAGCGTTCATATCTGGCCCCTCCGTCGATCAGAACGGTCTGGCCATCAGGCAGCTCGATCACGGCGCTATCCCCTTGTCCCACATCGAGGAAAGTCACGCGCCATCGATCACTATCCAACCCCAATCGGGGCGACGAGACCCACCAACAAACCAAGAAAAAAACCACACTGGCGCCGATTATCCGAAAACGCTGCGACACAAAGCTGGCACTTGCCATAAAGAGTCCGGCGTAGAAGAGAACGACAGCCGGTACCGATGGCGCAGCGATGTGCCATTCTCCTCCGGGAAATCCTGCACACCAGCGAAGTCCTTGAATCATCCAGGTGAACAGCTGCTCCTGCCCCCTTCCCATCACCAAGTCTCCGGCATCTGTCACAACCGTCCACACAGCGGCAAGCAAGCCAAGCGGCACCAAGACGATCCCTGTGAAGGGAATCGCGATGAGGTTCGTCACAACCCCCATCCAAGGAACTTGGTTGAAGTAGACGGCGACTACCGGAAGTGTGGCCAAGGTTACAGCCCCGCTCATGATCAAGACATCTCGACCATAGCCGACGACGGTATGCGTGATACCATTCTCGACATGTGCCGCTCCCTCTCTCCATTGCCGCACCCACCAGGCTGCTTGGACGATCATGAGCACCGAAAGAAAGGACAGTTGAAACGAGATGTCGAAGATTGCACGAGGGTCGTGCAACACAATGATAAGCGCCGCGACCGCCATGGCATGGTGCAGATGACGGTCGTGCCCAAGCCATACAGCGACCAATCCCAGTGTAATCATCACCAGCGAGCGGATGGTCGCCAGCTCGGCTCCAGCCAGCAACGCATACAACGCCACCGGCGGCCAGGTCAGGAGAATCGCGATCCTCGATGGCGTGAGTGTCCGAGACAGCGCCAGCAGCGGCACAGACGGGAGGCACAGGACAAGTCGCTTCACCAACCAGAAGACGACCAGGGTCACAAGACCAAGATGCGATCCAGAGATCGACAACAGGTGAACAGTGCCCGTCACCATAAACCATTCTTGAAGGTCTTGATCAAGATATCCCCGTTCTCCGATGATAATGCCGAGAAATATTCCGAGCGCCGGCTGGTTCAGCGTGTGGATCGCAGCATCTCGAATCGTCGCTCTCCAGCGATCGATCTGATTCCAAGCGATCCAACGCCATGTCCCGGCGCCTGATTCCAGAACATGTACCGCATCCGACCCCGTGACAGCGGCCACGAGATCGATCCCCTGACGCTCCAGATAGGCCGCGTAGTTGAACCCGCCAGGGTTTAACAATCCGCTTGGCGGATGTACCTTCGCCCGGAACGAAACGCGGTCTCCTTGATGCAATGAGCTGCCCGGTTTTTTCCACACCAAACGCACTCGTCTTGATTCTGGTCTGATCTCATCAGTTTCGAGCAGGATGGTCTGGCGTCCAGGACCGTGCTGAACCGGAGCCACAATACGGCCGGCCAGCTCGGTCTGGAGGATGTCACGGCGATTTGGAGGAGGCTCATGAAGAGCCGGAGGCGGAGTGGCTGCACTCCAGTACAGCACCCCCGCTAAGAGTGCGAGGTACAGGAACAGCGTGTGTTGTGATTCGAGAATCCCCGTGCGTTCGAGGAGACTCGACCCGATGGCAACACCTGCCAACAAGCTAAAGATGGCCAACGGGAAAAACGGGATCTGCGATCCACACAGGAGTCCGAGCAGAAACACAGCAGTGAGGGACGGCAGCATGCAGGGAAAAGCACTTACCCGATATGCGCACGCATGACGCGAGCGAGATCCTCGGCCAGCTCATTAATCACGGTGTCTTTCTCTCCCTCCACCATGATCCTTAACAGCGGCTCCGTTCCGGAATACCGTACGACCACGCGTCCACTGCCGTTGAGGCGGCGTTCGCTTTCTTGTATCGCTCGATTGATTTCTGGAATCGACTCCAGGACCGGCTTCTGCTTGACCCTCACATTCAGCAATACTTGCGGCACAGCAGACATCGCTTTGGCCAATTCCGACAAAGGCAGTTTCGTCCGCTTCATCAGCGACAGCATTTGCAGCGCGGAAATGAGCCCATCCCCGGTCGTGTTATGATCGAGAAAGATAAAGTGTCCTGATTGTTCCCCGCCGAAATTGTAGCCTTCGGCCAACATGCGCTCCAGCAGGTAGCGATCGCCGACCGGAGTTCGAAGCAGCTTGATGCCAGCCTTCGCCATCGAGAGCTCCAACCCGAAGTTGCTCATCACAGTCCCGACCAGCGTTTGCTTGGCCAAGAGCCCATTGTGATGGAGATCGAGCCCCAAGGCCGCCATCACATGATCGCCGTCCACAATCGTTCCCTGTTCACAGACGAAGATCGCCCGGTCCGCATCGCCATCCAAGGCAATCCCGATGTCCGCCTTGTGGTGGCACACCGCTTCCTGAAGCTGCTCGGGGTGGACGGCCCCACAGCCGGCATTGATGTTCATCCCGTCCGGCTTGTTTCCGATCACGTCGACCTTGGCACCCAGTTCTCTGAGGACCGTCGGTGCCACCTTGTAGGCCGCACCATTGGCGCAATCAACGACAAGTTTCAACCCTTGAAAATCCAAGTCTTTGGGCAGAGACCGCTTGGCAAATTCGATGTACCGTCCTTCAGCATCGTCTAGGCGATAGGCCTTTCCGATGAGATCGGCAGTTGGCCGGAGGTGAGTAATTTCATTGGACACGATCAATTCTTCGATCCGGCTCTCCACCTCGTCGGGCAGTTTAAAACCATCATTTGAAAAAAACTTGATCCCATTGTCCTGGTAGGGATTGTGCGAAGCCGAAATCACCACACCGGCATCAGCTCGCAGACTGCGAGTCAGGAAGGCGATGGCCGGCGTCGGCATCGGCCCGACTAACAAAACATCGACACCCATGGAACAGATCCCTGCCGTCAACGCCGACTCCAGCATGTACCCGGAAATACGGGTGTCCTTACCGATGACGATTTGATGACGACCGGCTCGCCGCATAAAGATGTGTGCGGCCGCCCGGCCCAACTGCATTGCCGTTTCGCTGGTCATGGGGTCGAGATTGGCCACGCCACGAACACCGTCGGTTCCAAACAACTTACGCATAGTGCTCCTGTCTGGCAGATGACGCGCGTGACCTTACAGCCGCCGCTACTTTGACGACGTCCGCCATCATTGCCACATCGTGGACGCGTAGAATCTGCGCACCCCGATCGACCGCCAGCGCGACGGCGGCAGCCGTTCCCCACTCCCGGTGATCGACAGACCGATCGACAATGTGGCCGATGAAGGCTTTTCGCGACAGGCCGACAAGCAATGGGCGGTGTAACATCGTAAAGGATGAAAGCTGATCCAATAGGTCGAGGTTATGTACCGGCAGCTTACCAAAACCGATGCCCGGATCAAGAAGGATATTTGTTTTGGCAATGCCCGCCTCCCCGGCCACCTGCATGCGTTCATCGAGAAAATGCGCGACCTCCGCCACCACACTTTCATACTGCGGGGTTTTCTGCATTGTCTGCGGAGTCCCCTGCATGTGCATCAGGACAATGGCTGCGCCGGACCGCGCAACCACCGTCGCCATCTCGGCATCACATCGCAGCGCGCTCACATCATTGATGATGGATGCGCCTGCGTCCAGGGCACGCTGGGCTACTCTTGATTTGGTGGTGTCGACCGAAATCGGAACCGTGATGCGACGAGCCAGCTCAGCAACCACTGGAATCACCCGTGCAAGTTCATCTTCTTCACTCACAGGGCTGGCTCCAGGCCTGGTTGACTCGGCCCCGAGATCAAGGATGTCCGCCCCTTGTTCAAGCAACTCGAGCGCATGAGCGATGGCCTGCTCAGGCTTGGCGTACCGCCCTCCATCGTAGAATGAATCGGCCGTGACGTTCACGATGCCCATGATCAGCGGGCGCTCATCACACCTGACTTTCCGCCCTCTGGCCAGAAACCAATCCCGTGGAGACGATGCGTGCAATGAAGACCGATCCATGGCGATCACACCCTACCGATTGCATGAAGATATTTCAAATAGAGCGGTAAAAGACCCGGTGCAGCAGTGTATACCACCTGCTTAAATCTTGTCATATGTCGTACTGTCACTACGGCTCCCGTGCCCGGAAGGGGGAGCCGTGGTGCGTCGAGATCCGGTTAGGCAGGAACCGTTTGAGAGGAGGACTGCAATAGTATTTGGTCGATCTCCGGCGCATCCAGCACTTCTTTTTCCAACAGCGCCTCCGCCAATGCCTTCAAGCTGGTCATCTGTTCGGTCAGTAAGCGCTTGGCCCGTTCGTAGTTCTCGGTGACAAAGCGCTTGATCTCCAGATCAATTTCCAGCGCCACTTGATCGCTGACATCACGCTTGGCCGCAATGTCCCGGCCCAGGAAGACGGTGTCCTCTTTATGCCCGAACGTCAGGGGCCCTAACTTTTCACTCATGCCCCATTCACAGACCATCTTTCGCGCGAGATCCGTCGCGCGTTCCAGATCGTTGCCCGCGCCGGTCGTGACGTGTTTAAACACGAGCTCTTCGGCCACCCGGCCTCCCATGAGAATCGCCAGCGTGTTGTACAAAAACTCTTTTGAGAAGTTGTGCCGGTCATCGGTCGGTAACTGCATCGTGACCCCCAACGCCCGCCCTCGGGGGATGATCGTCACTTTATGAACGGGGTCTGTGCCCGGCAACATTTTCGCCATCAAGGCGTGGCCGGCCTCATGGTACGCGGTGATCCGCTTTTCCTCATCGGTCAGAATCATACTCTTCCGCTCGGCGCCCATGAGCACTTTGTCTTTCGCCATCTCAAAGTCCACGACCTCCACTTCCTTCTTGTTCTGACGCGCCGCCCACAAGGCCGCTTCATTGACAAGGTTTTCAAGATCGGCGCCTGAAAAGCCGGGCGTCCCGCGCGCGATCTTGTCCAGTTCCACATTGGCCGCAACCGGCACCTTCTTCGTATGGACTTTCAGAATCTCCGACCGTCCATGGAGATCCGGACGATTCACCACGACCTGCCGATCAAAACGCCCCGGTCGCAGCAACGCCGGATCCAGGACATCGGGGCGATTCGTCGCCGCCACGAGGATCACGCCCTCGGTCGTCTCAAACCCGTCCATTTCAACCAGTAACTGATTGAGTGTCTGCTCCCGTTCATCATGGCCGCCCCCGAGCCCTGCCCCGCGCAGCCGCCCGACCGCATCGATCTCGTCAATAAAGATGATGCAGGGCGCGTGCTTCTTGCCCTGTTCGAACAGGTCGCGCACCCGCGATGCCCCGACGCCCACGAACATTTCCACGAAATCCGAGCCGCTGATGCTGAAGAACGGGACGCCGGCTTCTCCGGCAATCGCTTTCGCCAACAGCGTTTTTCCTGTGCCCGGCGGACCGACAATCAGCACCCCCTTGGGAATGCGTCCGCCAAGCTTTTGGAACTTCCGTGGATCTTTCAGAAACTCAATGATCTCCAGGACTTCTTCTTTCGCCTCATCGATGCCGGCCACGTCGGAGAACGTGACCTTCTTCCGCTCCTCGGTCAGCATGCGGGCGCGGCTCTTCCCGAAGGACAACGCCTTGTTCCCGCCGACCTGCATCTGGCGCATGAGGAAAAACCAGAGCCCCAGGAAGAGGATGAAGGGGCCCCACGTAACGAGAAAGGTAATATACCAGGGGCTTTCATCCGGCGGCTTCACTTCGATTTGGACGTCCTTTTCACGCAGCACCTTCACCAGCTCAGGATAGTCTGCCGAGTAGGTGCGGATGCGGGTCTTATCTTTCAGCACGCCACTGATGTGATTGCCTTTAATAATGACTTTCTCGAAATCGCCCTTATCGAGTTTCGCCATGAAATCGCTGAAAATGACCTCTTCTTCAGGCGCGTGTGTCGGTACGCTGAACAGATTAAAAAGCAGAATCATGAACAAGCCGACCACCACCCAAAAAAGCAAGTTCTTGACCCTGGAATTCATCCAGATCTCCTTCGTGATAGCGTTACGCCAGAATACAACTCATTCATAAACCTGGGTGATGTTACCATAGCCGCGTTCAAGTTGACAACAGCGAGTCCGGAGTCTTATTCCTACTCCTCTTCCTCCTGATCATCCATCTGATCGAGAACTGCCAGATATGGCAGGTTCCGGTACTTCTGCCGATAATCGAGCCCATAGCCCACGACGTATTGATTGGGAATCTTAAACCCTACATACTCGATCTGCACATCGACGACACGACGAGCCGGCTTATTTAAGAGCGTACAGACCTTGATGCTCCGAGGTTTCTTCTTGGCAAGCGACTTCATCAAATGCTGAACTGTCAATCCTGAATCGACAATGTCCTCGATCAGCAGGACGTCCTTGCCTTTGATCTCTTCGGTTAATTCAGTCACCAGATTGACCTTCCCGGAGGTCTTGGCCTGCGATCCGTAGCTTGTTACGACGATGAAGTCGACCCGTACCGGAATCCGGATCGCTCGCGCCAAATCGGCGTAGAAGGCATAGGCCCCTTTCAGCACGCCGACGAGCACCAGATCCTTCCCCGCATAATCTGCGCTGATCTGACGCCCCATCTCGCGAATGCGCGCCCGCATCTGCTCCTGCGTGACGATCGGGCGCCCGAACATACGTTCCATTCCGCTAGGCCCCTTCCCCGGTCGAGCCCTCGTGTGCCGTCATCACAAGGCAGCGTTCGGTAGCCATCGTGGGCGCCCATCGTTCATCTTGTCGATACCCCACGATCCACACAATTCCTTCAGGAGCAACGACCACCGGGATTCGTCTACGCGCAGCGACGGATACCTTGAGGTCTGTGAAAAAGTTTTGGAGTTTCTTCGAGCGCCCCTTCATGCCGAAGGGATAAAAGCGATCCCCAGGCTGCCACGCTCGCACTACCAGAGGCCCAGATACGCGATCGGCATCGACCACGATACAGCTCCTCCCCTGAGCCGCAGCACGAGCCTGCCTCGGCGCCAGTTCTTGTACTCGAATGACCTGGCCCGTTCCAGCCCACGTGACTTGTGCCGGAACCGCCAGGATCATTGAAGCCGCATGATCGCGTTGGTCTTGAGACGACTCCCGCGGCCCAGACGGAATGAACTGCACGAGATCGTTTCCGGCCACCAATCGAGTTGATTTCACCGCAACGCCTGAAACACGTCCGCTCTTCGTCACAGCCTGGAGAACGCGCTCAACCGTCCGAATACTCGGCGACCGATGCAGAGAATCGCATCGCCGCAGGAAGTCCCGGACGACGCGTCGTTGGACTGCACGCGGGAGCTGCTGGAGAAAGGATCGGTCGATCGCCCATCCCCCGTCAGGCTCCTGCCTGATCATCGAGACGCACAGCTCGGCAACCTGCTGATCAAGATAGCAGTCCTCTTCACGACAGATATCCGCGAGCCGGCATAGCGCATCCACGGTCGACGGCACCAGCCGTTGCAAGATCGGGATGACCTCCTGCCTGATTCGGTTCCGCAGATAGAGCGGTTTGCTATTACTGGAGTCCTGCCGAAACGACTGCCCCTCGGCGCGGAGGTACGCAAGAATGTCTTGTCGCCTTGCTTCATACAGAGGTCGAATGATTTTGCCTTCTCGAAATGCCGGCATACCGGAAAGACCGGTCAGCCCGGCGCCGCGAAGCATCCACAATAAGACCGTCTCGGCTTGATCGTCAGCCGTATGTCCGACAGCGATACGATCCGCCCCGCACTTCTCGGCCAGGTCCATCATCGCGTGATAGCGGAGATCACGGGCTGCGGCTTGCAGAGACGTCCGGCGCGAAGAAATCTGAACATCCAGCCGCCTGGCATCGAGAGGAATTCCCAATTCTCGGCAGAAGGCCGCGACAAACTCTTGATCGGCGTCGGACTCAGCCCCGCGCAGTCCGTAGTTGAAATGGACTGCCGTCATGGTCAGCGACCAGAATGAGCGCAGTCGATGAAAAAGCGACAGCATCGCCACTGAATCGGGTCCGCCGGAAACCGCGACCAACACATGCTGCCCACGATCGACCAGGCCTTTCGATCGAATGGTTTTCACGACCCGATGGAGCAAGGCAGGCCACGCCCGCCGCCTGACCTTTTTCTCCATTGCGGGCTCCACGACGGTCATCGCCCTCCAATCGTCTCGCGATGCCGATGCAACATCGCTCTGGCCGATTCCACATCAAACGCAATCTGGCGACTTAAAGCCTCTCCTCCGTCAAACTGCATATCTCCTCGCACACGTTCGACAAACTCGACAGCGATCATTTGCCCATAGAGCTCATAGGCTCCGTCCAACAGATACACTTCGAGCAACCGCTCCCCTGAATCAAACGTGGGTCTCGTTCCAATGTAGGCGACCGCATCATATCGCCGTTGATTCCATACCGTTACAACTGCATACACTCCATCGGGAGGAACCACGCGATCGGGCGGCAACCGAAGATTCGCCGTCGGCCACCCCAACGCCTGCCCCCGCTGTGCACCCGAGAATACCACACCCGTCATCCCGTACTGCCGACCAAGCAGTACCGCTGCCTGCCTGACGTTCCCGGCCTGAATAAGTTGCCGGATTTTCGTAGAGCTGACCACTCCCCCATCGGCCATGACCGGGGACAACGGATGCACGGCGAACCCGAATCGGCCGCCCAATGCAACCAGATCTGCAATCTTTCCTGCACGCTTGTGTCCAAATGCAAAATGTTGTCCGACAAAAATCTCTTTGAGCTGGAGCCCTCGAAACAAGACTCGCTCGGCGAAGGCATCCGGGGTCAGGGTGGCAAAGGCCTCGCTGAACTCCAGGAGGACCACTTCATCGATCCCCGCTTCTTCAAATCGCGCAAGCTTTTCTTCGGCGCCGGTCAAGAACCGTAGATCGACCTGAGGCGCCAGTATCATGACCGGATGCGGGTCAAACGTGAGCACCACCGCCGTTCCGTGAGCGAGGCGTGCAGTCTGCACCACCGTCTGCAAGAGCGCACGGTGACCGACATGGTGTCCGTCGAAATTACCGATGGTCGCCACGGGATAGGGCCGCACAATCTCGCCGAAATATCCGCGGGTGACCTTCATAGATGGATCAATGAAGCAGCCGGACGGCGTCTTTGGCAAAATAGGAGAGGATGACGTCGGCTCCCGCCCGCTTGATCGCCAGCAGCGACTCCATCATGGCGCGCGATTCATCGAGCCAGCCGGCCTTTGCAGCGGCCTTGATCATGCTGTACTCACCACTCACTTGGTAGGCGGCAATGGGGAGGAGTGTCCGGCTGCGGGCAGTCGCAATAATGTCCAGATAGGGCAAGGCCGGCTTCACCATCACGATATCGGCCCCCTCTTCGATATCGAGGTCGATCTCACGAAGCGCCTCGCGCGCATTGGCCGGATCCATCTGATAGGACTGTCGATCGCCAAACTGGGGGCTGGAGAAGGCCGCCTCACGAAACGGCGCGTAGAAACACGAGGAAAATTTCGCGGCGTAGGCCATGATCGGCACATCGGGAAAGCCGGCCTGATCCAGTTCGCTTCTAATTGCAGCCACACGGCCATCCATCATGTCGGAAGGCGCCACCATGTCGGCCCCGGCGGCGGCATGGCTGCGGGCCATAGTCCTCAAACACTCGAGTGTTTCGTCATTGAGAATTTTTCCATCCTTGACGATGCCGCAGTGGCCGTGACTGGTGTACTCATCGATGCAGACATCGGTAATAACCGCCAAACCCGGCACATGCTCCTTCACCGCTTTGATCGCCCGCTGCACGATGCCGTTCGGATCCAGGCCTGAGCTCCCGCGCTCGTCCTTTTGTGCCGGAATGCCGAATAAGATCACAGCGGGGATGCCCAAGGCTTTGATTTCGACCGCTTCTTTTATCAACAAATCAATCGACAACCGGAACTGTCCCGGCATCGAGGCAATCTCCTCGTGTCGATCCCTCCCTTCGACCACGAATAGAGGATAAATGAAATCGGCTGGAGACAATGCCGTTTCCCGCACCATACGCCGGAGCGATTCATGTTGTCGCAGCCGTCGCAGCCGTTGAATCGGAAATGCCATCGCGGCCTACTTTCTCGGCAGATTCGTCAAGAACACGACGAGGTCGCGCACGGAGATGACCCCGACCAGCTTGCCGTCCTTCGTCACGCCTAAATGGCGAACGTGGGCTTGCGCCATAAGGTCATTGGCATCCAACAACGTCTTATTGTCTTCGATCGTCAAGATTGGAGCCGACATGATCTGCTCCACTTTGGTCTGCTTCGCGTCGGTTCCCGCCGCGACGACCCGGCGCATCATGTCGCTGTCCGTCAGGATGCCGATAATTTCCTTGTCATTCGTCACAAAGACGCTGCCAATGCCGCGATCACGCATGATGCGGGCGGCAGTCTGCGAATCCGTATCCCGTGGTACCGTCACAAACTTCTCGCGTGGAATCATGAACGACTTCACTGGAACCATGCCAATATCCTCCCTTTACATGTCAACGTGCCGTCTTCTCTACTGGGTTCCCGCCGCGATCTGCTCCCGGCTCCCATAATACAGGGCGATCGCGTCAACCAGTGCCGGAATGGTATTCTCTCCCGGTACGATCGATACCGGCATACCATATTCTTCGACTGTCTTCGCCGTGATCGGCCCGATGCAGGCAATCACGATAGATTGCAAGAGCACTTTCACCGCGTCCACGCCACCAAGCATCCCGACAAAATTGCGAACCGTCGATGAGCTTGTAAAGGTTACGACATGGATCTGACGATCCATGAGTTGCCGGCGCCATCCCTCTCCATCTCCGTCCGGAGTAAGCGTCCGATAGACAGGCACCACATCGACCTGGGCGCCACGCGCGCGGAGTTCGTCCGGCAGTAACTCGCGCGCCACCGCTGCCCGGGGAATGAGGACCCGAGCTTTCTTCAGATCCTGGGCTCCCAGCATCATCAGTATCCCTTCGGCCTGATAGTCCACAGGGACGGCATCCGCCTTGACACCGAATTTTGCAAGTTCCTGAGCCGTGCGGGGTCCGATGCAGCAGACCCGCCGCCCGGCCAAACAGCGCACATCCAACCCACTTGCACAAAGGCGGGTCATGAACTGGGCCACACCGTTCACACTGGTGAAGATAACCCAATCATAGGTGCCAATGGCACCGATCGCCCGATCAACAGCAGACCAGTCTGCCGGCGGCATGATCCGGATAGTCGGGGCTTCAACGGGATCGGCGCCATAGGCTGCGAGCAGCGTAGCCAATTCTGCAGCCTGCTCCTTTGCCCGCGTCATCAAGACACGCTTGCCGAACAACGGGCGTTGTTCGAACCAATTCAGCTGTGATCTGAGCCGGACCACCTCGCCCACGACAATCACCGACGGTGGCTCCATGTTCGCCGCTTCGGCTTTGCCCACGATATCGGCGAGCGTCCCAACAACCGTCTGCTGCGAGGCCCTGGTCCCCCAGCGAATGATCGCCACCGGCGTGGTCGGTGCTCGCCCTTCGGCCATCAAATTGGTTACGATCCCCGGCAGGTTTTTCATGCCCATGAGAAACACGAGCGTGCCGTGACTGGTGGCGAGCTTCGGCCATTCCAATCCCGTCGTAGGCTTGTCCGGATCTTCGTGCCCGGTCACGATCGTCATCGTCGATGCCAACGTCCGATGCGTCACCGGTATCCCGGCATAGGCGGGTGCCGCCACGGCAGCAGTCACGCCAGGAACCACTTCGAACTCGATGCCCGCTGACGCCAGCACTTCCGCTTCCTCTCCACCTCGCCCAAACACGAACGGGTCGCCGCCTTTCAGCCGCACGACCACTTTTCCTTCCCGCGCCCGTTCAATCAGCACGCGATTGATCTCGTCTTGTACCGGATACTTTCCCTTGCCACGCCGCCCGACATACACGCGCTCCACCTGATCGGGTGCATGCGAAAGGAGTGCAGGATTGGCGAGATAATCGTACAGGACCACATCGGCCTGCTCAAGACATTCCTTTCCCCGAAGGGTCAAGAGCTTGGGATCACCCGGACCGGCCCCGACCAAATAGACTTTGCCCTTTGATCGTCGAACCATAATCAGGCTGTTCCGTAAATCTCGCGAAGAATTTTGCCGCCGCCTCGCGCCAGCAGTCGTTCGGCTAGCCGCACGCCGAGCGCCTGCGCCTCATGACTCGTCCCCTGAACACAGTCGCGGATGACGGTCTTGCCGTCAACACCGGCCACAAGTCCTTCCACGAACAATTGCCCATCAGACAACGTCGCATAGGCAGCGATCGGCACCTGGCACCCGCCCTCTAGGCGATGCAGGAACGCCCGCTCCGCCGTGACAGTCGTCTGGGTGGCCTGATCGTTGAGGCGATCTACGATGGACCGCACGAACTGATCGTTGCTGCGACCTTCGATGCCCAAAGCCCCTTGTCCGATCGCCGGCAAACTGACGGCCGGGTCAAGATATTCGGTGATTTCATGGGCCCACGCCAAACGACGCAATCCCGCCGCGGCTAACACGATGGCATCGAACTGCCCTTCTTTCAGTTTCCTGAGTCGCGTATCGAGATTACCCCGCAACATTTCAATCTGGAGGTCGGGCCTCGCGTTCAGCAGCTGTGCCTGTCGGCGAAGGCTCGCCGTACCAACCCGCGCCCCTTGCGGAAGATCCTTAAATGCGCGTCCGGTGCGGCTGATCAGCGCATCGCGTGCATCTTCTCGTGGCGGCACACAAAGAATCTCGAGCCCCTCGGGCAATTGCGCCGGTACATCCTTCATGCTGTGAACTGCCACATCGATCTCACCCGAGAGCAAGGCTTCCTCGATTTCTTTGACAAAGAGGCCTTTCCCTCCGATCTTTGCCAACGGCACATCGACGATCTTGTCGCCGGACGTCTGAATCTTCCGTAACGTGACGCGGACGTCAGGCGCCACGTCATGCATCCTGGATAGAAACCATTCGCTTTGACATAACGCCAGCTTGCTTCCCCTCGTTCCGAGAATCAGGGTTGGGCGCTGGCCAGTCGCTGTAGGCACGTGCACGTCCTTCCTATCTCCCATCTCCTGGCAAATCACTTGGCGCGCTTGCGAATCGGCGTCTCCGGTGCAGGCTCCTCATGCCCCGATTCATCGGAGTCATGCGTGAGATACCGCAACCGCTCGGCGTAGCCTTCGCCTCGTTGGTCTGGCGGCGGAGGCTGGTCGAGATGAAAAAATCGACGAGCGGCCTCGACAAACGCGGGCCCGCTCGAAGAATTGACTTCAGTCTTGAGTGTCACCATCGTGCGATGGATCAATTTATTCACCAGAGAGGACGCCATGCCTTCGACCAGTTCGCGATCCTGCGGGGAGAGATGGGCTAAGCGCCCGAGAACTTTTTCGACTTCTGACCGCTTGATGTCATCGACACGATTCCGCAGCGCCACAATGGTGGGAGTCACCTCCAGTGACTTCATCCACTCAAGCATGACCCCCACTTCGTCCACCACCATCCGCTCGGCCTTCTCTGCCTCCTGCACCCGTTCCGCACGGTTCTGTTCGACCCGTTGTTTCAGATCGTCGATGTCGAACAGAAAGGCATCGTCGACATGCCGAACGGCCGGATCGATGTTCCGTGGAACGGAAATATCGATCAAAAACATGGGCCGATTCATGCGCTCCTTCACCGCGCGGTGCACATCCTCAGCGCCGATGAGGTAGTGCGCCGCACCGGTGGACACCAGCACAATATCCGCCGAGGCCATCTCATCCTTGAACTGGTCGAACGGGACCGCCGTTCCGCCGAACTTGGCGGCGAGATTAACGGCATGTTGCGGGGTTCTTGTGGTAATGCGCACATGGCGTACGCCTTGCGCAATCAAATGCCGCGCCGCCAGTTTCGCCATCTCGCCGGCACCGACCAGCAACACGGTCTTCTCTTCAAGATTCGAGAATATTTTCTTGGCCAGTTCGACCGCCGCATAGCTGACCGACACCGCCATTTCAGAAATTTTGGTCTCGGTCCGCACACGCTTGGCCACCGAGATGGCTTTCTTCACGACCTTGTTCATGATCACGCCGGTCGTCTTATGGGCCAGCGCGATTTCAAACGCATCCTTGAGCTGTCCCAGGATCTGGGACTCGCCGATGATCATCGAGTCGAGACTCGCCGCCACTCTGAACAGATGGGCGATCGCCCGATCTCCGGTGTGCCAATAGAGATGCGGCGTCAATTGTTCGGAAGACAGCGCCAGATGGGTATCGGCAAGAAACTCCTGAATGCGCCCATAGCCGGCCTCGACTTCGTCAACCACCGAATAGACTTCGACTCGATTGCAAGTCGAGAGAAGAACGCCTTCTTTCACGCCGGGATAGGAACAGAGCCGGCTCAGAGCTTCGCCCAGACGGCTGTCAGGCACCGCCAGCTTCTCGCGAATCTCAACCGGCGCCGTCTTGTGGCTTAATCCAACGACGATCAGATGCATATCACGACAGAGCTCCGTGGCCTTTGAGCACCACTCCCACCAACGTAAGAATCACACAGGCAAATCCGATCACCGTCAAATAGGCCGCTCGCTTGGCTCGCCACCCTACTGTCAACCGCCCCAGCAACACGATAAAATAGAAGAGCCACGTCACCAGGGCCCCTGTCTGTTCGGGATTCCAGCTCACATACGATCCACGCGCAAATTCGGCCGAGATGGCCCCGGTTACAATCCCCAAGGTCAGCAGTGGAAATCCCAAGACGATGGATTGCTGATTGAGATGGTCGAGAAAGTCGAGCGCGGGCAGCTTGCTGTAGAGCACGTTGAACCGTTTCGACTTGAGAAGGCGGTCCTGAATCAGATACATCACACCTGCGACGAAGGCGACCGCAAAACCCACGGCGCCTAACATGCTCAGTGTGACATGGAACCACAGGGTCTTGAATACCGGTTTGAGTGTGGGCACAGTCTCCGGAAGCGCTGCCGCCGATACCAAAGAAACCAGCGCCAAGGGAACCATGAAGGATCCGAGTACATGAATCCGATGGCGAAACTCGACGGCCAGAAAAACGAGGATCAACATCCATGAGAAAAAGGAAAGCGCCTCGGAGAAACTGGGGGGCGATGACGACGATGCGGCGACCATCCTGCTTACCAGGGCGATCGTGTGAAACACGAATCCGACTGCCGTAATCCCCAACGACACTTTTGACAGGGCTTCGGAACGGCGCAGTAAATAGGCAAGAAATGACACCGTGGCCACGAAATACAGAGCCATGGTGACCATGAAACAGACTGCAGCCATAGGGATTCCCCTGCCGTGCGTGGTTCGAGGACCAATTGAGACGAAATAAGACTGAAATTATATCGATGCAGAGAGAACGGAGTCAACAAAACGCTGATCCGGGAATGACTTCCGGTGATCAGAACATCAAGACCGGTATCCTCTATGTCGTCGGTATGCCCATCGGACATCTCGATGATATGAGTCTGCGCGCCCTCCGGATCCTTGGCGAATCCGACCTCATCGCCTCAGAAGACCCCGCTGCGACGCAACGGCTCCTTCTCCATCATGGCGTTGCAACGGCGTTGACAAGCTATGGCCCCATACACCTCGAGGAAAAGGTGGCCATCCTCATTGATCGATTGCAACGAGGTGCACGCATCGCGCTGGTATCGGATTGTGGATCTCCGGTGATCGCTGACCCCGGCTCTCTCCTTGTCGCTTCCGCCCACGTTCATGGAATTCAAGTAATCTCGGTCCCAGGCCCCTCGGCACTCACAGCAGCTGTGGCTGTCGCGGGACTCTCCTGCGACTCATTTTTCTTTCAAGGACAACTGCCCGAAACGAAGTTCAGAATGAGACGTTGCCTTGTCAATGATTTGAAGCGCAAGACTCCGACCGTGGCATTTTGCACGCCAAGATCGCTTGCGCTGGCTTTGAGAACCATCGCCGAGATCGCCCCTCGACGTATCATCGTACTCGCATGTGACCTCACAAGACCGAATGAACTGATTATTCGGGGGACAGCGCGCCTGGCACAGCAGAGATTGGATGACATCATGACGGCACAGGACATCACGCTTATTCTCACGAAAGGGAAAACAATCAGAGGTGGACGAGATGGGATGGAATAAAAGGGTGTCGGGTTAGTCGCTATCCTCTCGGCGAATCAGCACTCGGTACGCCTGATCGACCCGTTCTTGTGCCAGCACCGTGTGACCTTCGTTCTCCACACTGCGAGGAACATTCCGGATTGGATCTCCATCGTCCAACATGACCGAAAGAACCTGTCCCTGCTTCATCGTCTCGAGCTTGAGTTTCGTCTTGACGAAGTTGTAGGGGCAGATCACCCCGCGAAGATCAAGCTCCACATCAGACGCGGGGAACGTCGGCTGCTCGCGATTCTCGTTCATCACGACACCTTTTAACCGAATCGATCCCCTGGTGCAAAGTTACACAGCCTCACCCTAACTCAGGAAGGCGGAACACGGCAAGCACCCCACGTCCTAATCGTACTCGGAGAAAAAAGGGGGCAGCCGAAGCTGCCCCCTTTCCTGACATCTCGCGCTACACCTAGTACAGATAGTACAGACTAATTCAGCCCCTTGACGAGGTTAGGCTTGGTGGAATCGGTTCCATAATCAGACTTGTTGCCAACGTTGTTGCCCCAACCAGGCTGCGGTTCACACTGCCAGCAAGGAGCAGTACCGGTGTACTCGCCAACAGGACTCGTGATCCCAGAATCAAGCTTTCCCGGAAGAGCCGAACCGGCAATGCCGCCTGTCGTGCTGCCACTGTTCGTCTCAATTGCACGTTCTGTCGATGGATTCGGACGCTGGCCCAGTCCGCCAAATCCAGCGAGTTTTTCATTGCCACGGAGCAAGTAGACTTCACGGACGATCTTCCGGCCGGTCCCATACTGTTGGCTCGCAGTTGTCGCTTCCACGACTTGCAATGAAATGTCATCGCCCTGGTTCAACGTCTTCAGCTGATCCATATTGGTCTTTTCATCGAAATACGCCGTGAGGGAATTCATCGCACCGCCACCCGCACGGCCCTCATCGTGCGAACTTCCGCCAGTCTCCAGATGCATCCTTCCTGCAGGGAGATCGATGGCCAGTACGCGGCCATAGATTGTTTCCGGGAGTGACAGTCGATCTAAGAATGCACTTCGATCGAAGGCTTGAGTCCGTCCGGGGCTTCCTGAAACGTCTCCCACACCAGTTCCGACGCCGAGTGATGAACCGGACGCACCCTGTTGCAGACGCTCTTGAGCCATCGCAACACTCACGGAGCCGACAAAAAGAATTGTGGCTCCTAGTGCCAACACCTTACGCATGTGCTGCCTCCTTGTGAGTTAAAAGATGATACTGTGCAGAGGTTCTTATAGGTGACAGACAACAACCTTCGGTGAATGATTACGTACATGGGTTAACCTGGCCGTCCGTCGCACCCCTAAGGCAACGACAAGAACGTAGGACAACGACAAGAACCTGTCAAGAGGGCGTTTCTCCTACATTGAGTTGCGAGGATGCTCACAACTACCACCGGATGTGCGTTCTACCGCATGGTGCCCAGAGGGAGGGTCGAACTCCCACTCTCTTGCGAGAACCGGATTTTGAGTCCGGCGCGTCTGCCAGTTCCGCCATCCGGGCACAGTCTCACGACTACTTCGCACCAGGATACTTTTCTAACATGCCGCCTGTAGAGGGTCAATCGGCATCGCCTCTTTTCTTCATAGGAATGCGTCTGATAGAATGGGCACCACACAGGGGGCAGAATATTCCAGGCTGCCTCCGGTTGTTCGGCCTTGAACGACATCGACAAAGGAGCGCCACGGACATGGCAGAAGTTGCATGCGTCACCTGCGGGCAAACGGGAGAAGCTATTTCCGCCACCCTGTTTCTGGGCAAACTCGAAGCAGAAATCAAAGCCAAAGTTTGTACAGATTGCTGGAAGAAATGGGAAGGGATGCGGGTCATGGTCATCAACGAATATCAAGTCAATCTCGGCGATGAAAGCGGGCGCGAACTGGTCCGCAAGCAAATGAAAGCATTTCTGAAGTTGGGCGAACAAACCGACTCGTCGAAGATAGCCGAAAACTATCGTCCGCCGAACAGCTGATCGCGCAAGTGTCAGCGGGATGTGTTCGCAAGACGACATCTTCGAGCCGCAGAGATTTCCCCTGTGTTGTCGCCAGGTTCGTTGACATAACGAATTCGGAAGTGCTAGAGTCCTCCATTCTTCATCATCCTTTCTCTTGAAGTGCGGGAAAAAAGAAGAGAAAGGGAGTTTGGGCATGATTACGCAAATGCAGGTCAAGGGGTTGATGTTCGACCCCTATAACAACGCGTATATTGTCATTCTTCGGGATGAGGACCAAGCGGAGATGCTGCCCATTTGGGTCGGCAAATCAGAGGCAAGTTCGATCAGCTTGGCCCTTGAGAATGTGGCCCCGCCACGTCCGATGACACACGATTTCATGAAGTCGTATCTCGATGCGTTCAACGCCAAAGTCATCAGCGTGGTCATCACCGACCTGAACGAGAATACGTACTTTGCCAAGGTACATTTGACGTATGAAGACTCGGAATATACCGTGGACTCGCGGCCCAGCGACGCGATTGCACTCGCACTCCGGTCACAGGCTCCGATTTTCGCGAGTGAGTCGGTCATCCGGAAGCAAAGCTCGGAAGAACTGGATCAGTGGTTGGAAAACTTGAAGCCGGAAGACTTTGGGAAATTGGATTCCTAATAGACGCTCGTGAGTATGGAAGCGCAGACGCCCCATTCAGCAGAACCTCTAATCGACCTCACCGTCAATCGAGTCGTAGAAGATTCGAACACGGACACGAGGATTATTGTCCTCACACGCACTGACGGCGGACCGGAAAATTTTATGGTGTGGATTGGAGCCCCGGAGGGCGAGTCGATCCGGCGAGCCTTGGATACGTCGGTCACACCGCGGCCTATGAGTCATGACCTAGTCAAGAACTTCGGTGAACACTTTGGAATCACAACCGAACGAGTCGTCCTGACGGACGTCAAAGGCAGCACCTATTACGCCACCGTGTACCTTGAGAATAAAGGCGTCGTACGAACCATCGATGCCAGACCCAGTGACGCCATCGCATTAGCCCTTCGCTGCCATGCCCCGATTTATGTCACGCAGGATGTCTGGAGGCGGCGTAGCGGTCAGAATCTGGATGCCTGGCTGGCCAAGCTCGAAACGAAGAGTATCGGCACCCAAGAAGTATAGTGGTCCATCAAGACATGTAATCGTGTAATCGTTGCGGGAAGTGGAGAAGAATGATGATGACGTATCTCGAAAATCCAACCGAAGTGAAAGAAACCTGGCATCTTGTAAACGCCGAGGGAAGAACCCTGGGCCGCTTGGCTGCGCGGGTCGCCAGCATCCTGCGAGGAAAGCATCGCCCGACGTTTACGCCGAACGTTGACATGGGCGACCATGTGGTCATCGTGAACGCCGAAAAAATCCAGTTGACCGGCAGCAAGATGGAAACCAAACTGTATCGTCACCACACCGGTTATCCGGGCGGTCTAAAGACGACCACCGCGGCGCATCTGTTTCGGAAAGATCCCACGCAATTACTGACACAGGCGATTGAAGGCATGCTCCCCAAGAATCCCCTTGGCAACGGCATGGCCAAAAAACTCCGCGTCTACGTTGGGCCCAATCATCCGCATCAGGCTCAACGACCGGAACCGATTACTCTGTAGGCAGCTTTTAGGACAGCTAGAAGGAGGCAAGTCGCATGGCAGCGGTGACACAGTATGCAACGGGTCGAAGAAAGTGTGCGATCGCCAGAGCCTGGGTAACCGGGGGGGCCGGTGAAATTACGGTGAACGACAAACCTTTGGAAAAGGCCTTTCCTCGCCTCACGCTCAGACAAATTATCCAGCTTCCTCTTGAAATGGCCGGGTTGATGGGCAAATATTCCATCAGCGCCACCGTCTACGGAGGTGGACCAACCGGACAGGCCGGCGCGCTTCGCCACGCCATTGCGCGTGCGCTCGTCGCCATGACCCCTGCGGTGCGCTCCCCTCTCAAGAAAGAGGGGTTGCTCACACGGGACTCTCGCGTGAAGGAACGAAAGAAATACGGACAGAAGGGCGCTCGCAAGCGCTTCCAGTACTCCAAGCGCTAGGCAACAGGAGCTACAGGCCGAGAAAGGGAAGGCTCCTCGCCTTCCCTTTTTTGTGCCCCACGACAGATCACCATACTCCAGTCTGATTGGGTCACGTGCTATGGCCAAGAAGATTCGAATCGCAATTGCAGGAGCCAGCGGATACGCCGGGGCGGAACTCGTTCGGCTTGCCGCCGCCCATCCCTATTACGACATCACCGTGGTCACTTCGGAGAAGTCATCCGGCCAGTTTGTCGCGTCCGTCTTTCCCAGCTTGACCGGAATTGTGCCGCACCGTTTCGAAGCCTTGGCTCCGGAAGCCTTGGCAGAACGGGCAGACGCCATCTTCTTGGCACTTCCCCATACCAAATCCCAGGACCCGGTTGCCCTGTGTATGAAAGCGGGGAAGCTGGTCGTCGATCTCAGCGCCGATTACCGACTCAAGGATGTCGCCGCGTACGAACGATGGTACCAGACTCCTCATGCATACCCCCAACTACTGTGCGAAGCCGTGTATGGCCTGCCCGAACTTCATCGGAGCGCCATCTCGAAGGCAAAACTGGTAGCCTCACCGGGCTGCTACCCCACGGCCGCCATCTTGCAGTTGGCGCCACTCTTCGCGAAAGGACTCGTGCAACTCGACACCATTGTGATCGATGCAAAGTCCGGAATCTCCGGAGCAGGACGAAGCCCCGCCCTGCCCTATCATTTTCCGGAAGCCCACGAATCCCTGGAGCCCTACAAGATCGGCCAGCATCGGCACATTCCAGAGATTGAGCAGGAACTGTCCGGAGTGATGGGAAAGGCCGGGTCCGTCACCGTTACATTCACTCCCCATCTCGTGCCGATGAATCGAGGAATCTTGAGCACCGCCTATTGCAAATTGAAGCAAGAGATCAAGCTCACCGACCTCCGAGCGTTATACCGAGACTTCTATAAAGGCGAGCGGTTCGTCCGCCTCTATGAGGACATCGTCCCCAATCCCCGCTACGTCAAGGGCTCCAACTATTGCGACGTCGGCGTGTATGCAGACACGCGCGCCGGGTGGGTGGTGACGGTTGCTGCTGTCGACAATCTCGTGAAGGGCGCCGCAGGCCAAGCCATCCAGGCCATGAACCTGATGATGGGAATTCCTGAGGACACCGGGCTCACGGCGCCAGGCAGCTATCCTTGATCACAGACCATCTCCAAGCGATTCTTTCATCCTCAACCCATCAACGAGACCTCCGTGATGAAGAGAGAGACATCGGGCGTCACCGCGCCACTGGGATTTGAAGCCGCCGGCCTACATTGCGGGATCAAGAAACCGGGAATCCTCGATCTGGCGCTTCTTGTGTCGACCGTCAGTGGACCGATCGCCGGCGTCTTCACGAAGAATCGCGTCGTCGCCGCTCCCGTGATACTCGATCGTCGCCACCTCCGGCGACACCTTGGGCGCGCCATCATCATTAATAGTGGAAACGCCAATGCCTGTACGGGCGCGCAAGGGCTCGCAGCTGCAAACACCATGGCCCATTCCGTTGCACGGGGCCTCTCTGTTCCCGTACACCAGATCTTCGTCGGATCGACCGGAGTGATCGGCCGAGTACTGCCCATTGATAGAGTAAAGACGGGTATCCAGGCTTTGATTTCCCAACTCAGCGTTCGAGGTGGGCGTCGAGCGGCTCAAGCGATTTTGACGACTGACCTGCGGACGAAGACCGTTGCGGTTCGAACCAAAATCGGCGGCCGTGTGGTCACGATCGGCGGCATGGCCAAAGGCTCCGGTATGATCCATCCCAATATGGCCACCATGCTGGCGTATCTCACCACAGATGCCGCCATTGTGCCCTCAGCCCTTCAGCGAGCGCTGAAATCCACGGTAGATCAATCGTTTAATTGCATTACCGTGGATGGCGACACCAGCACCAACGACACGGTACTCTGTCTCGCTAACGGGCTGGCCCAAAATCCTACCATCCGGCCGGGCACACGCCACTACCGTCAATTCGAGCACCTGCTGGCTCAAGCCACTCAGGCACTCGCGTTGGCGATCTGCCGAGATGGCGAAGGCGTCACCAAAGTCGTGACCATCCTGGTCGGAGGAGCACAGACGGCAGCTGCAGCGAAGCGTGTAGCTGCCACTATCGCCACGTCCAATCTCGTCAAGACAGCGCTGTTTGGTGAAGACGCCAACTGGGGCAGAATCATGGGGGCCATCGGGCGGGCAGGTGTCCCGGTTGACCCGCATAAGCTGACCTTGCGCTTCGACAATGTTGTCATGGTCAAGCAGGGAATGGGGGTGGGGCTTGTGGCGGAACGGAAGATTGCGCGAGTCTTCAAACAAAATGAGTTTACGATCTCTGTCAATCTTGGACAGGGACGGGCTCATGCCCGCATGTGGACAACCGACCTCTCTTTCGACTACGTCCGTATTAACGCAAGCTACCGCTCTTAGTTGAGAGCCTCGCCTAACGGCTTGAAAACCCACGAAGGCTATGATAGCGTGCTGAGGCTTTGGGGAGTTCGCAGGACGGTTTTGTCCAAATCAATGGTTTGGACACGTCGTTTAATCAAATTTAACATCAGCGGACAAATACGCTGCTCGGCTTGAGAATAAGGGGACTGGTTCCCCTCACCCGCAAGGCGGGTGCTCTGCAAGCCCTGAGGGGAGGTGAAGGCATGGGAGTGGTCGCGATCAAGGAACTATTGGAAGCCGGTGTTCACTTTGGACACCAGACAAACCGCTGGAATCCGAAGATGAAAAAATTCCTCTTCGGTGAACGAAACGGCATCTATATCATCGATTTGCAGCAAACCCTCACGCGCATGGAGCGGACCTATGCCTTCGTCCGGGATACCGTTGCAGCCGGCGAATCCATCCTCTTTGTCGGCACCAAGCGGCAGGCAGCGGAAATCCTTGAAGAAGAAGCCAAGCGGGCAAACATGTTCTTCGTCAACCAACGCTGGCTCGGCGGCATGCTGACCAATTTTCAAACGATCCGCCGCAGCATCGACAAGATGAAGAAGATGGAAGCGACCTTGCTGAATCCCAGCGAACACGGCCTCAAGAAGAAGGAAATCCTTCTCATGCAGAAGGATATCGTCAAGCTGCAAAAGTACCTCTCCGGCATTAAGAATATGCGCGGCCTCCCGGGCGCCGTCTTCATCCTCGATACCAGAATTGAAAAGATCGCCGTTCAAGAAGCCACCCGGCTGGATATTCCCGTCATCGCCATTTTGGACAGCAATTGTGATCCCGATCACATCAGCTACCCGATCCCTGGAAACGACGATGCGATTCGTTCGATCAAGCTCATTACATCCAAGATCGCCGATGCCTGCATCGAAGGCGCACATCTCAAAACTCAGCGTGAAGAAGCAGAATTTCAAACTGCTCCCGCCGTTGGTGACAAAAAACCCGCCATGAGCTTTGAAGGCGTGCCGGCATCATAAGCTTGCATAGACGATTCGATCCATGACACCTCTTTACTCACGATGGTGAAGGATAACGGACCATGGCAGGATCAAGTCAGCTAGTCAAAGAGCTTCGAGAAAAAACAGGCGCAGGCATTCTGGATTGCCAAAAAGCGCTCACCGAAAACGGAGATGACATCGAGAAGTCTATCGACTATCTGCGCCAGAAAGGCCTCGCAGCGGCCGCCAAGAAGGCCGGGCGGGAGACGAACCAGGGCCTTGTCCATTCCTACATCCACATGGGCGGAAAAATCGGTGTCCTGATCGAAGTCAACTGTGAAACCGATTTCGTCGCTCGCAATGAAGAGTTTAAGACGTTCGTCAACGATCTCGCGCTTCAAGTCGCTGCTGGAAAGCCCTCGTTCGTGAGACGGGATGAAATTCCAGCCGATGTCGTCGAGAAGGAAAAAACGATCTACGAAGGGCAAGCCAGGGAACTGGGCAAGCCCCCGGCGGCTTGGCCTAAAATCGTGGAGGGCAAGCTGGAAAAGTTCTTTCAGGAGAATTGCCTGATGGAACAATCGTTCATTAAGGACCCGGCCGTCACCATCAAGGATCTGGTCGCTCAAAAGATCGCCAAGATCGGCGAGAATATGAACATCCGCCGGTTCACCCGCTACCAGCTAGGCGAAGCATGAGCTCTGCGAAATACCGGCGCCTCCTTCTGAAAGTCAGCGGGGAGATGTTGGCCGGTGAGCAGGGCTACGGCATCCAGCCCTCCATCCTCGAAGGCCTCGCAGAGGAAATCGCTTCCGTCATCGCGCTCGATATTCAAGTCGCCGTCGTCATCGGCGGGGGAAATATCTTTCGAGGCATCGCTGCCAGCGCGTCCGGCATGGAACGCGCCTCCGCCGACTATATGGGCATGCTCGCCACGGTGCTCAACGCCCTCGCCTTGCAGAATGCCTTGGAGCGAGTCGGGGTCATGACCCGCGTGCAATCTGCCATCGAAATGCGCCAGCTGGCGGAAGGCTACATCCGACGGAGGGCCATTCGCCATCTGGAAAAGAAACGGGTGGTGATCTTCGCCGGCGGCACGGGCAACCCCTACTTTTCGACCGATACCGCCGCCGCGCTCCGCGCGATGGAAATCGGAGCTCAGGTCATCATGAAGGGCACCAAGGTGGATGGCATTTATGATGCCGATCCAGTGAACAACCCGTCGGCAAAGAAGTACACGGAGATTCCCTTCATGTCGATCTTGAACCAGAATCTCAAAGTGATGGATTCCACGGCGATCAGTCTCTGTATGGATAACAATCTGCCCTTGATCGTGTTCAACCTCAAAGTGAAGGGTAATTTCAAACGGGTGGCTGTAGGTGAACCGATCGGGACCTTGGTCACGCTCGGCAATCGCTAACCCGATCACGGAGTGTTGTCATGTCCAACGCAGCACCAGTTCGGCAAAAACTTACCTCTCAGATGGACCTGGCCGTCGAACACTTGAAGCGAGACTTGGCCGGCCTCCGCACAGGCCGGGCCTCTGTGGCTCTTCTCGATGGGATTCGGGTCGACTACTATGGCACCATGACGCCGTTGAAGCAGATCGCCAATATTTCCATACCCGAAGCGCGGCTCATCACCATTCAGCCCTGGGAGCCGAACCAGATCAAAGAAATTGAGAAAGCCTTGGCCAACTCGGGGTTAGGCGTGAACCCCTCAAACGACGGCAAGATGATTCGGGTCCCCCTTCCGCCGCTCACTGAAGAGCGCCGCAAAGAACTGACGAAGATCTGCAAAAAACATGGCGAAGATACGAAAGTGCAGATTCGTGGCTTCCGGCGCGATGCCAACGAAGAGTTGAAGAAACTCCAAAAAGATGCGAAGCTCACCGAAGACGAGTTGCGGAAGGCCGAGCAAGAAACCCAAAAGCTCACCGAGCAATACGGACAAAAAATCGACGACGTGATCAAAAAAAAGGAACAGGAGATCATGGAAGTCTGAGCAGGCTTCCAGACCCGTCCTCATCGCGTGCCAACCACCTCGACTTTTTCTCCAACCTACGCGTCTGTCGATCTCACAGCCCTCGCCCATAATCTGACTCAATTCCGACGAATCCTTTCTTCTGGATGCGACGTGATGGCCGTCGTCAAGGCAAACGCCTACGGCCATGGGGCCGTGGAAACGACGAAAGCCCTGATTCGACATGGTGTTTCGCGCATCGCAGTCGTTTCGATTGAGGAAGGGATCGCTCTTCGTCAAGCCGGGATCAACGCACCGATCGTGGTCTTGGGTCCGCTATTCCAGGAGCAAATCGCCGACCTCTTTGCGCACCAACTGACTCCAGTCGTCAGTGACGCCTCCGTCCTTCCTGCCCTGGCACAAGCCGCGGCTTCACTGCCAACCCCCTATCCAATTCATCTCAAGGTAGAAACCGGCATGGGACGGCTGGGCCTCACACAGGATGAGCTTGCAAGAGTGGTCGGCTCACGCAGATTCCCGACATCTCTACAGCTGGAAGGACTCATGACCCATCTGGCAGACACCGATGGGCCGGCCAAGGATGCAACCCAGCAACAGATTGTGGAATTTAACGAGGCAATCAAGACTGTCACGGCTGCCGGGTTCAGAGTTCCCCTGATCCATGCAGCCAACAGCGGTGGAGCGGTTCGCTACCCCGATGCACACTTCTCGCTTATCCGGCCCGGCATCATGCTCTATGGGTATCACACCCTGCCCTGTTCGGTCGCCGTCCCGGACCTGAAGCCGGTGCTCTCCCTCCGAACATGTATCGCCCAACTCCGAATTATTCAACCGGGACACACGGTCAGCTACAACCGCACGTTTACCGCAACACGATCGACCCGCATCGCGACCCTGCCCATCGGCTATGCAGATGGATTGAGCCGCCGGCTGTCGAATCGAGGCCAGGTCCTCATTCGTGGGCAGCGCGCGCCCATTGCCGGCCTCGTCTGCATGGATATGGTGATGGTAGATGTGACCCATATTGCAGAAGCCGCCGTCGGCGATGAAGCCGTGTTAATTGGACGCCAGGGGCAAGAACAGATCACCGCCGATGACATTGCCGAATGGACTGGAACCATCCCCTATGAGGTGCTCTGTGCGATTGGTTCCCGCGTGCCACGCCTGTATCACTCCAGCTAGCCGCCACGTTTCCTCACACAGAGGCTCCCATGTCCTTCCCACATGGGCATCGCCAGTGGTGTGCGAGGGCCTTAGAAATTCACACGGAGAGAGAGCCCGCCGGTGTGGAAGGCGGTCTTGTAGAGGCCATTGACGACTGGCAACGAACAATTACACGTCACAGCCCGTCGCTCGTAGATAGAGGCTTGATACGAGAGATCGAGGCCGATCGCCTTAGCCTTGACTGGCCCGATTCCGATATCGCCGCAACGAGCCAATCCAAGAAACGATCCTCCTTCCTTGCACAACAATCCAAACCCGATCGAAGGAATATGGACATCCGCTGAAGGAATGGCGGGGTCAAAGGTCGCATCAGGCACCTGAGTGGGCGAATGGGTATAGCCAGTGCGCAGCGTCACTTCCCACTCCGGCAAGGACTCGAGTTGAAGCCAGCGATACTCGGTTCCGACCATGATGGTATAGGTGCTTCGCCAATTTTGCGGTTGGGGAAACGTCGTTCCGTCGGCAAAACGGACATCCAGATTACTGACAGACTTCCAGTCGACGTAGTCCACGTCCAATTCCAATTTCCACTCACGCTCGCGGGTCCGAACCGGCCAAATGGCAATGGCGCCGGAAATGACCCGCGGCAGGACGAAAGTCGCCGATGCATCCGACTTCTTATTCCCGTTCACGAGCACTCCTCCGGTCAAATGCAACCTGGCCTGGCTTCGGTAGACGAGGCCGATATTGGCGATCGGCTTCCTATCGGCATTCCGCAACGCCGTATAGAGAAGGCCGGCGTTGAATCCCACGGCCGTGTCTTTGCCATACAACTCTACGTTCGATCCCGCTGCGCCAAAGAAAGGAGCCACTGCACCGCCGGGAGACACAAACCGCTTTTCAAAATGCCCTTCACCCAGCAAGTTGGAAAAGGTGTAGATGTCCGCACCAAATCCCAGCGAAAGATCCGGCGTCACCCGATAAGCGAGCGTTGGCTTGATGTCGACCAGCGGCAGCGCCGCAAATGTTGTCTTAAAGCGCAGTGGTCCGTCGTCCGGATACCGAATAATAGAGCCGAGGGGCGTCGTGAGCCCGATGCCGGCTGTAAGATCACCGATGGCCGTGATCCCAAGATCCTTCAAATCGGCGGTCACAAAGATGTGTGCGGGTGGCGGCCAGGCGAAACTGCCGTTGCGATCGCCTGTTGAATTCACTCCGGTTATACTCGTGAAATCGGTCGTGCCGCCTGATAATAACCCTCCAGCGGCAAACTGCACGCCGGACAATTGGGTCATGCCGGCTGGATTATAGTGGAGCGCTGAGGGATCGTCTGCCTGCGCAGCAAAGGCATTCCCCATCCCCGACGCCGCTGTCCCCTGCCCTTGAATACGGGGCACTTGGGCGGATGCAGGAGAAGTGACACCGCAGACTGTTGCACCGACGGCCAGAACCACGAGCGTGAGCCCCGAAAGAATTCTCCGTACTCCCCACGCGTGAAGCAACAGGACTCGCTCAGGCAAACTCCTGCTCCTCTGCCGCCGAACCATGATCTGCCGACCATCCACACTGAAACCAGCGGTCCATAACCCGTTGAAGCTCGCCGGAGTCAAACGGCTTGAGAAGATAGTCTTGAGCGCCCATTCCGATCGCCTTGATGGCTAACTCTTGAGATCCCGACGCTGTAATTATGATGATGGGAATCTGCTGATTCCACACACGGAACTGCCGCAACACTTCTAATCCATCTATCTGGCCGATCCCTATATCGAGAATCATGCCTCCGTATGATTCGGACCGCACTGCCTTCAGTGCCTGGCGGCCATCCAGCGCAGAAGAGGACCGATACCCATTCGCCGCCAGTCGATCGAGGAGAAACTGCCGGATGTCGGCATCGTCATCCACGACGAGAATCTTCCGGCCCACGATATGCGCATCCGACCCGAGCGACGCTACGGTCGAACGGATCGGCACGGTGAAGGACACTTCCGCGCCCCCTTCCGGATGATTGCAGGCGGCCACGGTTCCCCCCTGCAATTCTACCAAGGTCTTCACGATCGAGAGTCCCAGCCCCAATCCTTTTGGCCCGCTTCGCTGTCCCTGCTGGATACGGAAGAACGGGTCGAATATCTTTTCAAGAGACTCCATTGGAATGCCCAGTCCCGTGTCCCGCACCATAATCACCGCTGTCCGCTGGTCCGGCGACTCGACCGTGACTGTAATTGCACCGTCTACCGGCGTGAACTTGATGGCATTCTGTACCAGATTGACCACCGCTTGAATCAGGCGATCGCGGTCGGCCCAGACCACCATCTTGGCGTCCGGATAGCGCAACGCCAACTTTTGCCGTTTCGCGTGCGCTAATGGCCGGAGCTGCTCAACCGCATCGGTCACGCACAACTCCAGATCCACATCAGCCGGATGCACTTCCAAGCGTCCGGTCTCGATGCGGGTTCGATCAAGCAGGTCTTCGATCATGCGAACCAGCCGATCGGAGTTATCCAGCATCCGTGAGAGGTAGCCCTGTTGCTTCTCGTTCAGCGGTCCGGTGAGCCCGTCGAGGAGGTTCTGGATAAAACCCTTGATTGAGGTGAGCGGCGTTCTCAACTCATGCGACACATGCGAGAGAAACTGCGCCCGCAGCCGATCAGCGTGCTCAAGTGCCTCTGTCCGCTCCCTTACTTTCAGTTCCAACCCCATGTTCCACTCTTCGATTTGCTGATAGGCCGACACATTATCGAGTGCGATCGCAACCTGATTGGCGACCGTCGTCAACAGATCCTTATCTTCCCCGGTGAGGCTCTGCTCATGAGTCCGATCCACAGTCAATGTGCCCCAAATGCGATCCTTGGTCTTGATAGGAACCACGATCAAAGCTCTTGTCCGGCTCATGGCCGCCAGTTGTTGATTCAACGGGTGGAGGTGATGCCGAACTGATTGGATGTCTTCGATCAGGAGCGGACGTCCCTGGAGGACGACGATCCCTTCAGGACTATTCCGATCGGTGACAGAGATATGGCAGGATTGAGCGAACGCTTGGACTTCCGGCGAGACGCCGATCACACGAACATGTTCGATGACGCTTCGCACCGGATCAAACACGGACACCATGGCACGATCGTAGCGGAGATCGTGCGTGAGCGCTTCCAACACTTGTTGAAGCAACGTATCGCGGTCGAACGTCGAGCTGAACAGTAATCCGGCCCGGTGAAGCGCGGTCAGCTGCGTCACTTTCCGACGCAACTCCACCCTCATCTGCTCCTGCTCCAGATACGCTTCTCGCAATTCCTCATGGCGCGACTCTACGAACGTAATCTGTTCCTCGATCAACGCCTCGTGTTGCCGGCCCTCCCCATGAAGCCGGCGGTTGATCGCAACCGCAGCGATCAAGACGGGGCACAGGCCGACCAGTACCATTTCACCGAGGCTGACAGCCGGACTCAGGACACGGACTCCTGCGGCAAGCCCCACACCCAATAGTCCTCCCCAAAGTGACCACGCGATGTGCCGATGTGCGTGTGCCTTGCTCTCGACATGCTGAACTGCTGGTTTGCGTTTCCCTTGGTCGCCATCGATCCCAGGGATGGGCACGTCGCCGGACGGATTTGGCCTCGATGAACCCATCGACGATGCCGCCTCTTCGCGACCTGCGACCATGTGCCAAACCTTACGGCCTAGCCGATGGCTTCTTGCTTCCTTCCATCGGATGGTCCATTGGCACCAATCATCGTCATTGGCAATGCACGAGATTTCAGTCAAAACAGCCGGCGGAAGACCATGCACACGAGCCGGCACTGCCACCACAATGCCCTGGCCAGACTGGCACACAAGATGCGCACACCGTCTGCGATAGGGGCCGAACTGATCAAGCGTACGGGTGGAGAACCGTATGGCGACCGTGGCGGAACTCGAGGTCGCCTCCACCACCCGATATTCGATGGAACCAGATGCGAATTTGTTTCCGAAGTAAGGAAACATCTTGTAGATCTGCGACGGTGAAAACGGCCGCGCCAAGACCTGCATCATAGGAGAGACTTTCTCCATTCCTCCTCGGAACGCAAATCGAGGATCCCCTGAAATCTGTTCGCAGAACTCATACAGATATGCCGTAAATTCATACGAATAACTGTTCCATGGCACTGCTGTCCAAAATAATCTGCCTTCAGTATCCTCCCTGCGTCAATGCTGCGTGTAAGACGGCTGTGGAGTTGATTTTCAGATGAGGTTGCCTCGGCTGCTGTCCAAGATCACGTGG
>Ga0214472_10000513_pt1 | contig 47440 bp, 30 predicted proteins | sample RVTome_6_FD_207662 | JGI IMG/M metagenome (GOLD analysis project Ga0214472, IMG submission 207662) | Soil microbial communities from uranium-contaminated site in the Upper Colorado River Basin, Wyoming, United States - RVT140D175 | ecosystem: Environmental > Terrestrial > Soil > Contaminated >...
CGTCCGGTTCGATGAGCGGGACGTGGAAACGGAGCATGGATCGGACATTCAGGCCCCGACAACCGAAAGGGTCGGAAACACGCTACGCCGGTCCTACCCCACCGCGCCACGTCTCGACTCTACTCGGGGATCGAGGGCCACGGTTTCCCCAGGGCGATGCCCTGGGCTGTTGTATGGCGCCCCGTCGGGGCTGAGCACGAAGACCGGTCACTTTGAGTGCGCGTCATCGGTCGGCCGAGCAAGTCGGTGTCGGGCTGAGCACCAAGACCGGTCACTTTGAGTGCGCGTCATCGGTCGGCCGAGCAAGTCGGTGTCGGGGCTGAGCACGAAGACCGGTCACTTTGAGTGCGCGTCATCGGTCGGCCGAGCAAGTCGGTGTCGGGCTGAGCACCAAGACCGGTCACTTTGAGTGCGCGTCATCGGTCGGCCGAGCAAGCCGGTGTCGGGGCTGAGCACGAAGACCGGTCACTTTGAGCGCGCGTCATCGGTCGGCCGAGCAGGCCGGTGTCGGGCCGAGCACCCAGACCGGTCATTTGGAATTGAATACATGCCATTCCGTTGAGACGGGCTAACTTCGAGAAGGTCGCAGACGACCGCGGCCAATGCGTACACGATGGCGAGCAGTAAGGGGGCTCGGCGGACTCGGTCAGTTTTCCTGCGAGCCTTTGTCATCGCACCGTCCAGCCGCGTGTGATTGTGCGGTGACTGGTCTCTCTCCGCCGAGCGCCGTGGCCGACCGGGTGCCGGTACCGCGGCGGATTGAGCAGACGATGGCGGCAGTATACGCTGTCTTCGATGTCAGCGGAAACCGATCGAGCCGTTCCGAGCCTTGTCGACGTCGATGACGCATACACGATACTTTTCGCCCACACGAAGCCGATTGGCGCTCGTTCCATGCCGCTGGCGGAGGCGCGGTTCCGGACGCTGGCGGAGGCGGTGCGGTGTGATGTGGACTATCCGCCGTTCGACCGGTCGGTGATGGATGGGTACGCAGTACGGGCGGAGGATGTGCGCGGGGCGCCGGTGGCGCTCGAGGTTGTGGGCGAACTTGCGGCCGGGACGGTGTCGAACCGGGCGCTTCGGACCGGGGAGGCGATGCAGATCAACACGGGGGCGCCGCTTCCGGACGGCGCGGACGCCGTCGTCAGGGTAGAGGACACCGAGGCCGACGGAGCCGGGGGGCGCGTCGTCATCCGGAAAGCAGTCGAGCGGGGTACGTTCATCACGCGGCGGGCAGAATACGTCCGGGCCGGGGATGTCGTGCTTGCGGCGGGATCGGTGCTTGGCCCGGCGCAGGTCGGGGCGGCGGCGGCGGCCGGGGCGAGCCGAGTGACTGTGTATCGGCAGCCGCAGGTGGCGATCCTGTCGACGGGCGACGAGCTGGTCGAGATCGACAGGAGGCCCGAAGGTGGGCAGATTCGGAACTCAAATCAACACCTCCTGGCGGCGCTGGTGCGGTCGGCTCATGCGGAGGCGGCTCTCCTGGGTACGGTCGGTGATGACCGCGTAGCGCTGCGGGAACGAATCGAGCGGGGTCTGTCGGCGGATGTTCTGTGTATCACCGGGGGAGCGTCGGTGGGGCCGTTGGATCTGGTTCCGGACGTGCTTCGGGAGTGCGGAGTGACGTTCCATTTTCAGAAGATGAAGATCAAGCCCGGTCGGCCGATCCACTTCGCGACCGGCCCGTCGGGCGGGCTGGTGTTTGCCCTGCCGGGCAACCCGGTGAGCGCGTTTGTGGGGTTTGAGCTGCTGGTCGGGCCGGCTCTTGCGGCCGTGGAGGGGCGTCCCAACAACCGGCCCGGGTTGCTCCGGGCGACGCTTCGGGGAAACATAGCGGCGACGCGGGATCGGCGGACGTATGTGCCGGCCCGGGGCTGCGTCGACGGCGGCGGGTTGCTGGCGGAGCCGGTTTTGTGGCGCGGTTCGGGCGATCCGTTCGGACTTGCCGGCGCGAATGCCATGATCATGCGGCCACCGGGCGCGGCGGCAGTCGCATCGGGTGGGGAGGTGTCGATCCTGTTACTGGGCCGGATATAAGCCCACGACGAGCTTGTCATTGGTAACGGTTGCGGAAAGGAAACGAGCGAAGCGTCGCGGGACGATCCGGAATGCGTCTGCGCAGACACCGGTGAAGCGGTCGTTCGTTCCGGCGGATCCGGGGTTCACGCTTGCGTCTCACGGGGCGCTGATCGGGCTGGGGCTGGGGACGCTGCTGGTCAAGAGCCTGATCTACGCCCCGATCTCGTGGTGGCCGCTGACGTTCGTGTGCCTGGTACCGTGGCTGATCCTGATCGGGGCGTCGAGCCATGCCCCGCGCGTGTATCTGTACAGCTTCCTGATCGGGTTCGCGTTTCACCTGATCAACATGCGTTGGATGTACGCGGCCACGGGACTGGGGTATGTGGTTCTGTCGGCGTGGCAGGCGGTTTACTTTCCGCTGGTTGCGCTTGCGGTTCGGCACGTGGTGCGGCGGCGGAGGTGGCCGTTGGCGTTCGTGTTCCCGTTCGTGTGGACGGGGAGCGAGCTGCTGCGTGCGATCGTGCTGTCGGGTTTCCCGTGGTTCTTTCTCTCGCACAGTCTGTACGGTGTGCAGACGTTGATCCAGATCAGCGACGTGGTTGGGGCGTACGGGGTAAGCTTCGTGGCGGCACTGGTGAACGGGGCCGTGGCCGATGGGGTGTTTGCGTACGTGGCCCATCGACGCGGCGCTGCGGCGGCGGACGCGCTGCGGCGCACGCGGCGAAGCTGGATCGCGGCGGTCGCTTCGCTGGCGATGTTGATCGTCTACGGACAGATCCAGTTGCACCGGGACACGACGCGCGAAGGCCCGAAGATTGCGGTGATCCAGGGCGATTTTCTGAGCCTGGTGCGGGGCGATCCGGTCAGCAACGCGGAGAAGAAGCGGATTTATCTGGCGATGATGGACGCGGCGGCGGCGGAGGATCCGGATTTGTATCTGTTGCCGGAGTCGCCGTGGGCGATGTACCTGAATCCGGAGGTTCGGGATTTCTTCCCGTTCGCGCGGCAGAGCTTCGCGGGGTTACAAGGCCGGGCGACGCGGGACGCGGCGTACGTGGTGACGGGCAGCGGATCGATGATCGAGACGCCGCACGATCTGGCGGTGAAGGCGCGGACCTACAACTCGGCGACGATCTTCCGTCCGGACGGATCGGAGCCGGGGCGTTACGACAAGGTGCATCTGGTGTACTTCGGGGAGGTGGTTCCGTTTCGCTTCGGACGGCTTCGTTTCCTGTACCGTTGGCTGAACCGGCTCATGCCGTTCAGCGGTGAGAACGGGTCGGACGAGTACTCGCTGTTTCCGGGCGACGGATTTCATCGGTTCGAGATGTCGCCGCGGTCGCAGCCGGGGCGGTCGTATCATTTCGGGATTCCGATCTGCTACGAAGACGTGATGCCGTACGTCAGCCGGGAGTTCGTGGCGGGTGAGGGGGAGGGGAAGCAGGTCGACTTTCTGCTGAACATCAGCAACGACGGGTGGTTCGGGCGCGGGCATCAACAGCCGCAGCACCTGGCGATCTGCGTGTTTCGGGCGGTGGAGAACCGGGTGGGGATCGCGCGGGCGGTCAACACGGGGGTCAGCGCGATGATCGAGCCGTCGGGTCGGGTTCATGACGTGGTGAGGGGCGATCCGTCGACGCCGTGGCCCGGGGCGTGCGGGTATTCGGTGGCCCGGCTGGGCGTGGATTCGCGGTTCACGTTGTATTCACGGTATGGTGATTGGTTTGCGTGGCTTTGCGCGGGCGTATGGCTGCTTTTTTTCGGGGATTACTGGGTTGCGCGGGTGCGGGCCGCGGCGCACGAAGGGGACGAGAGCGCGGTTGCGTCGGCGGGTTAGGGGTTCAGGCGAAGGGACGGTTGCGATGCGGCAGGCTGGGGCATGGATGCTGATGGCCGGTGTGTGGGTTTCCGGGTGTGCGCCGTCGCGGGTTTCATACACTGCGCTGGATCGGGTGAATCTGCGTGATCGGGCGGTGGATTACCTGCGGAGCGCGGTGACGTATCGGCAGAATCCGGCGGTGCGGGTGGGGGCGATCGAGGCGCTTCAGCGGTGCGAATCGGCGGAGGTTCTGCCGTGGATTCGTGCGGCGTTGCTCGATGATGAGCCGGCCGTGCGTTTTGCGGCGTGCGTGGCGTTGGGCGTGCGGCGGGACGGAGCGGCGGAGGCGGGGGTTCGTAACTGCACGATGGACTCGGATCCCAACGTGGTGGTGGGGGCACTGTTTGCGCTTCATCAACTGGGCGACGAGCGGGGGATGGGACGGCTGGCGACGTTCCTACTGGAGCACCCGGATACGGCGGTGCGGCGTCACGCGGGGCTGGCGCTCGGGATGACGGGGGAGTCGGCGGCGATTGCGATTCTGGCGCGGGCGATGAAGGACCGCGACCGGGGCGTGCGGCAGCACGCTCTGGAGGCGATGGCCCGGCTGGGCAACCCGGAGGCAATCCAGGAGTTGGTTTTCATGAGCAACTCGGGCGTGGGATCGGAAGAGGTTTTCGCGATCCGGGCGCTGTCGGCGAGTGGCGACCGGCGTTACGAGGAGACATACCGCTACAAGCTGGCGAACGCCATGCACGCGGAGACGCGGCTGGCGGCGGCGGAGGCGCTGGGCTCGCTGGGGGATCCGTCGGGGTACGAGATGGCGCTGGGGGAGCTTGCGGGGCGGAGCGCGCTGGTTGTGGACGTGAAGGACCCCCCGGCCGGGCAACGGTTGCGGCGGGTTCAGCTTGCGGCGTCGGCGCTGGGGGCGATCGGGCGGACGGAGGCGCTGCCGGATTTGCGTGAGCTGCTCGAGTCGTCGCGCGATCCGCGGGTGCAGGTCTCGGCGGCGGGGGCCATGGTGGCGATCCTGGAGGCGGAGCGATCGCGTGGGCTGCCGTTTGCGGCGGATGGGCATGGGCCCGAGACGCGGGTGGCGCCGCGGGAATGGGGGCGTGACGTCCGGGGCGCGACGATCGAGCCGCTGCGGCCGCGTGGAGGGGGGAATCAAGGGCGGGGCGCGGGGTTCTGACATGCGGTGGCTTACGTTCTTCGTCCTCGCGGTGACGATGCTAGTGCTGGCGTCGGCGGTGGCGCCGCGGCTGTCCGTGTTTGGGATCTGGCCCGACTGGCTGCTGGTCACGGCGCTGTTTTTCGCGTTGTACGGGCGTCCGGTGGATGCGGTGTTGGGTGGCTGGCTTCTGGGGGCGTTGGCGGATCTGATGACGGTTGAGCGGCTGGGGTTTTTGGCGCTCTCGTACGCACTTGCGGCGTTGTTGGTGGCGTCGGTTCGGGAGTATCTGTTCCGGTACCGGCCCGCGGTTCAATCTGCGCTGGTGTTTGTAGTGTCGTTGGTGGTGCGGCTGGTGTGGTCGGTGTATCGCGGGGTTCTGTACGACTCGGGGCAGTCGGCGGCGGCGATGGTGCTTTCGGATTGGTTGTTGGGGTCGCTGTACACGGCGGCGTGGGCGCCGCTGTTTTTCAAGATTCTCCTGTCGATGTCGCGTTCGCTGGGGATTCCGCAGCCGCGTTACACGTTCGCGGGGCTGCATCGACTGGGAGGGGCACGTGTTTGATCGCCGGTTGCGGGTGCTGCTGACGGTTTTCGGAGTTGCGCTGGCGGTCATCGTGGTGCGGCTGGGGCAGTTGCAAGTCGTTCAGGCCTCGTATTACCGGGAGCAGGCGGAGCGGGCGGTGTTCGACCGGCCCGCGGCGCTTGCGTTCGTGCGCGGGGGGATCAGCGATCGGACGGGGGAAGTTCTGGTTCGAGACGAGGCCCGCTGGGACCTTACGGTCGATTACTCGGTGATCGCCGCCGACGGGATGCGGGATGCGGCAGTGATGCTGCCGTTGGCGAAGCGTTGGGAGCGTCGCGGGTTTCTGGGCGGGGCCCCGAGCGAGGAGGGGCTGATCGAGGCGCTGTGCGGCAGGCTCGACGCGACCTGGCGGCAGATTGCATTTTTTGCGAATGATCGGGATACGACGGTCGGGGCGTTACGCGAGCGGGCGGCGGAGATCCATGGGAGGGTGACGGCCATCCGGGAGGCGGTTTCGCGGCGGCGGGGGTTCGATGCGCGGGTTGCGGAGGAGACGCATCCGCACCCGATTCTGACGGCGCTGAGCGCCGAGCGGCAGGTGGAGGCGCGAGAACGGCTTGCGGACTTTCCGTGGGTGCACCTGGAGCCGGCGGCAGTGCGTCAGTTCGTCGATGACGGGGCGGCGTTCGCGCATGTCCTCGGACGGGTGGGGCGGGTGACGGCGGAGGACGTGGGGGCGGATCCGAACGCGGACGATCCGTTTGCGGCATATCGGGGAGACGAGGTTCGTGGGATCACGGGGATCGAGTGGGTGGCCGAGCAGAGGCTTCGCGGGCGGCGTGGGCAGCTCGTGCATGACCGAGAGGGGCGTGTCGTCGAGACTGAGTACTTTGCGCCGCAGAACGGCGAGGATCTGACGCTGACCATTCACGCGGGGCTTCAGCGGCGGTTGTACCGTTTGTTGGAAGAGGCGGTGCAGCGTGTGCCGGCGTCGTCGGGTGGGGCGATCGTGGTCGTCGATGTGCCGACCCGGGAGGTGCTGGCGCTGGTGTCGTACCCGGCGTATGACCCGAATCAGTTCGAGGCCGTGTACGCCGATCTGCGCGACGACACGGATCGGCTGCCACTGTGGTTTCGGACCGTGGCGAGCCGGTATGCGCCGGGTTCGACGGTGAAGCCGCTGGTCTGTCTTGCGAGCCTGATGAACCACGTGATCACGCTCGACACGCCGCTGGAATGCACCGGTTACCTTTTGGACAAGCAGCCGGACCGATGGCGGTGCTGGAAGATCCACGGCACGGATCAGCGAAAGGCGCACGGGATGATCGACGTGGTCGAGGCGCTGACCGGAAGCTGCAACGTGTTCATGTATCGGGTCGGGGAGATGCTCGGGGTGGACCGGCTGTGCAGTGCGTTCGACATGTTCGGGATCGGGCGGACTACAGGACTGGGGCTGCGGGAGGAGGACAGCGGGATCAACCCCACGCCGAGCTGGCTGATGGTGGAGAAGAACGTGCGGGTGACGCCGGGAACGGCGCGGCTGTTTGCGATCGGGCAGGGCGAGGTGTCGATGACGCCGGTACAGGTCGCGAACCTGATGGCGACGTACGCGAGCGGGAGGTTCCGCCCGCTGACGCTGCTTCGCGACGGTGGGGAGCGGCCCGAATGGCGGCTGCCGGCGGAGCCGGGGCATTGGCTGGCGATCAAGCGGGGGATGTTCGGGGTGGTGAACGACCCGGAAGGAACGGCGTATCAGTTCGCGCATTTCGTGCATGACCGGTATGCGCTGGCGGGGAAGACGGGCAGCGCGACGGCCTATCCGTGGCCGACGTCGTACCGAGTGCCGTATGTCGGCGCCGACGGGCAGGAGTCGGTGGCGGTGGTCCGCGCGGGGGCGCTCGATCCGGCGATCGAGCGGTTCGAGCGTGACTATCCGGATGCGACGTTCGACCCGGGCAACGTCGAGCCGGCGACGTACTGGCCCAGGCAGCCGCCGCCGCCGGGGGAGCGACACTCTCACGCGTGGTTCGGCGGGTTCCTTCAGGAGGTGGGTGCCGGCGGGGAACCGGTGTGGAACAGGCGGCCCCGAGTGGCATTTGCGGTGCTGGTGGAGTTCGGCGGGAGCGGCGGCCGGACGAGCGGGCCGCTGGCCCGGGACGTGGCGGCGGCGTTGATTGAAGTTCTCGGTCCGGACGTGGACGCGCAGTGACCCGGTCCATTCCATCCGTGACGGCTCCCGGTTGGGTGATCGCCGTGGCGATCGTGGTTCTGCTGTCGATCGGGGTGGCGAGCATCTGGGTTACGGACACGCATTACGTTCGGGGTCACGACGGCCCGGTCAACGCGGCGAAGCAGGGGGTGCACGCGCTCGTCGGGGTCGGGCTCGCCTTGCTGGTCCTGCGCGTCGGGTATCAGCGTGTTTCGCGATATGCCTATGTGCTGTTCGGTCTCTCGGTGTTGGCGCTGGTTCCGCTGCTGTTGGCGAAGGTGATGCACACGAGCTTCGGGGGTTTGACGGAGCCGCGGAACGGCGCGTACCGCTGGATCCAGCTTCCGGGTTTCCAGGTGCAGCCGTCGGAGTTCGTGAAGATCACGTTCGTGCTTGCGCTGTGCGAGTATCTGCGCTACCGGCGCAACTATCGCACGTTCTTCGGGCTCCTTTTGCCGCTGGTGCTTTCGATTCCACCGCTGGGGCTGATCCTGGTCGAGCCGGACCTGGGGACGGTGCTTCTGTTGATTCCGGTTCTGTTCGTGATGCTGTTCATGGCGGGGGCCAAGCTGCAACACCTGGTGGTGATCGTGCTGATCGGGGCGGCGCTTCTGCCGGCGGCTTGGGGGCAGATCAAGGGGTACCAGCGGTTGCGGGTGACGGCGGTGCTGTTGCAGTCGCCGGCTCTGCGGCGGGCGGTGGTTGACGACCCGGAGCGGTTCGCGGGGCTGGCGACGAAGCGGCAGGCGCTGGAGTGGGCGGCCAGCTCCGGCTACCAGCTTGTGCATTCGAAGAACGCGATCGGCAGCGGGGGCATCCTCGGGCAGGGTTGGGGCAACGGGCCGTACACGAATCACGCGCTGCTTCCGGATCGGCACAACGATTTCGTTTTCTCGCTGATCGGGCACCAATGGGGGTTGTTCGGATCGCTGGCGGTACTGGCCGGGTATACGACGATCGTGCTGGCGGGGGTGCGAATCGCGTCGGTGTCGACGGATGCTTTCGGGCGGCTGCTCTCCACGGGGATCGTGACGCTGTTGGCGTCGCAGGTGCTGATCAACGTGGGGATGGCGGTGGGGCTGATGCCGATCACGGGGATGACGCTTCCGTTCGTGTCGTACGGCGGGAGCAGCCTGATTTGCAGCTTTCTGGCGGCTGCGCTTCTGGTCAGCGTGTCTCAGCACCGGCCGTTCATCCTGGCGACCAAGCCGTTCGACTTCGTGAGACAACGTGTGCAACTGCCCGCGCCGCCGAGCCACAACGAGGTCGGGGCGTATGACGGGGCGCCGATCTGAGTACGTGAGTGAGAAGCCGTCTGTCCAAACTGGACCGCGCGCCGTTCGTGACTCGGTTTCACCGGCAGTCCCGGGGGTTAGCGGTGCACTACCCGGACGCTTGGGTGTGCCTCGAACGAATCGAGTTCGGTTGAGCCGTCACGGGCAAGGTTCTTTACAGGGCGCCGGCGTTCCCTCGGCGTAACCGATGCGCTTGTACGCGAGGACCGCCAGGTTGATGTCTTGGAAGCCGATCTGCTCGTTTACTGGAGGGACTGCGCCCCGAAGCATCGCCTGTACCTTGACGAAGCAGGGCAGGCTTCCAAGTCGGAGTGGTTGGGGTCGGTGTTGTAGAGCTCGACGACCTTGACTCGCACCGCCCACTGCGTGCCCTCCGGGGCGTCGGGGAAGGCGAACGATATGAACCGGTTCTTGTCGATCTGCACCGACGGCGGCTCGGGCAGCAGCGCAGGCGGCGGCTCCGGCTCTCCCGCATAGGCCCGTAGGCACGCCGACAAGCCGATCCCCAGAACGATGCGCGCAGCACGGTTCATCGTGAACCTCCTCTAACGATCGCGGCCCGGCGGAACGGGAGACCGGACTACTATACCCGCCCAGCCTATTGCCGTCCCGCGCACGCCCCGTGCGCGCAACGGCCGGCGGCCAGCCCCCGGATGATCTGCACGCAAGACCGGCCTATGGCGAAATGACGCGATCGGCAGCGCGAGTGCGCCACCACGCAATCGTCTGCTCCAGCCCTTCGTCCAGGCTTGTCAGGGTACACCACTTCAGCAACGCCGTCGCCCTGGACGTGTCCAGCACGCGCCGCGGCTGGCCGTCCGGCCGCGATGGGTCCCACTCGATCCGGCCCGAATAGCCGCAGAGCCCCGCGATCTTGCGGGCCAGGTCCGCGATCGTGATCTCGCGCCCCGTGCCCAGGTTGATCGGCGCCGGGTCGTTGTGAACCGCCGCCGCCGCGACGATCGCCTCCGCGGCATCATCCACGTAAAGAAACTCACGGCTCACCTTGCCCGTGCCCCAACACGTGACAGTGTCGAGCCGCTGCCCCACGGCCTCGCAGAACTTCCGGATCAGCGCCGGAATGACGTGCGACGTTTCCAAATCGAAGTTGTCCCCCGGGCCGTAGAGGTTGACCGGCACCAGGTACACGCCGTTGAACCCGTACTGCGCCCGGTACGCAGCCAGCATCGTGGAAAGCGCCCGCTTCGCCACGCCGTACGGTGCATTCGTCTCCTCCGGGAACCCGGACCAGAGATCCGCCTCGCGGAACGGCGCTGGACAGTGTTTCGGATACGCACACACCGTCCCGACCATCACGAGCTTCTCGACGCCGCGGAGCCGGCATTGCTCGATCAGGTTCAGGCCCATGGCCATGTTGGCATAGAAGAACCGCCCCGGCTGCCGCTGGTTGGCCCCGATCCCCCCGACCTCGGCCGCGAGGTGAATCACGACTTCCGGCTCGGCCGTCTCGAGCATCCGCCTCGCCGCCCCCGCGTCCGTCAGGTCGAACTCCCGCGACCGCGGCACGAACACCGCGCCCGCGGCGCATGCCCTCAGCCGCGCGCACACCGCCCGCCCCAGAAACCCGGCCCCGCCGGTCACGCAGATCCGTTTGCCTGTCAACGAAGGCGCCATTGTGGACTTCCGCCGCGCGCTGCGAACAGTAACGGCCCGGGCCACTCGCGCACGCCGGTGGCCCAAGGAGTATTATCGGCGGTTATCGGCGCGGTTTGGCAGGAGGTTTCCGCTTCCTGCCGTCAAGCGGCTCGATTCGGGTGACGTGGATGGGATCGCAGTATACGGAACGCTCCGGCAGGTCACCGTTTCCATTGTCGAGCCCGATGATGACCTCGGTCCGGGTGACGAACATCATCTCCGGATGGCGTACCTCATACGCTGACCCGTCGGACACGTAGATCCGGATCGCGCGAAACGGTTGCCGTTTCTGATGTGCTTTGATGTCATCGGGCCTCATGGCATGGAGATTCTACGAGTTCCGCGGCTCATTCGCAAACCGCCAGTCACAGTCATCCGGTGCAGGCGCATCGTTGTGCGGCACGCGATGCTACAGGCCCGACACCACGCGGCCGCACTTGATCACGCTGCGAATGCAACTGCGACCGATCTCATACAAGAACCGCTCATGGTTGGGAACGTCGAGGATGATGAGGTCCGCCTGCATGCCGACCTCGATCGCGCCGAGCCGATCGTGCCGATCGATCGCCGCCGCCGCGTTCGCCGTTGCAGCGATAACCGACTCGGTCGGCGTCATCCGCATCTGCGTGCACGCGATGCCCAGTGTCAGCGCCAATGACTCCACCATGGACGACCCCGGGTTGTAGTCCGTCGCCACCGCGACCGGCAGGTCGGCGTCCAAAATCCGCCGGGCCGGAGCCTGTTCGACCCCCAGATAGAACGAACACGCCGGCAACAGCACCGCCACGCACCCGCCGCGCCGCATCGCCTCGATCCCGCCCTCGTCGATCCGCTCCAGGTGATCCGCCGAAATCGCTCCCACCTCTGCCGCCAGACGCGTGGCCCCCATCTGCGTGATCTGATCCGCGTGCAGCTTCGGCGTCAGCCCGAACCGCTTCGCCAACGTCAGCACCCGCCGCGACTGTTCGACATCGAACGCCGTCCGCTCGCAGAACACATCGCAAAACTCGGCCAGCTTCTCGTCGCGGATCCGCCCGAGGACCCGCTCATCGAACACGCTATCGAGATACTCGTCGGCCCGGCCCGCAAACTCCCGCGGGGTCGTGTGCGCTGCCAGGTACGTCGCCACCAGCTCCACCGGTTGTAGCGCTCGCAGCCGCTTCACGGCCCCGAGCATCTTCAGCTCGTCATCGACAGAGAGGCCGTACCCGCTCTTGACCTCGACCGTGGTCACCCCGCCCCGCAGCATGCGCTCCAGCCGCGGCAGCGCCAGTTCCACCAGCTCGTCGCATGAAGCCGCCCGCACCGCATCGACGGTTACTCGTATCCCCCCGCCCGACTCCGCAATCTCCGCGTACGACCGCCCCTCGATCCGCTGCACGAACTCCCGCTCGCGACTCCCTGCAAAGACCGCATGCGTGTGGCAGTCGATCAACCCCGGCAGCACGCAGCCGCCCTCCGCGTCGATCCGCTCACACCCCGCGGGCTCATCGAGATCCGCCTGTGGCCCGAACCACGCGATCCGATCCTCGTCAACCAGCACCGCGGCCGAGCCCATCGTCCACACCTTGCCCATCGACCGGCCGCCCACGGGCCCCTTCGGCACCACCACCAGCTCACCGATGTTGCGTATCGCCAGCACGCCTCACCCCGCACAACAACCCTGCGAATAATTGCCCCGCGGTACCCAATACACGATGATGCGGTTGTCGGTTTGCGTCAACACCGACGCCGGGACGTCGCCGCCGGACTACGATTTCAACGGGCCCGCAACACCACCGGGCGGCAGCTCGCGATCCGTGCGATGGGCACGTCGAAAGAAAGCGGCCTGGATACCTGAGGCCGTGCGACCGATGATTGTGACGACGCCGGGCCCCGAAGGTTGTGAATGACCGCCACTGAAGAGAGCCTCGTGACCGAAGCCGCCGCACCCGTGAGCCCGGCCCGAACGGACAAGTCGCCGAGGCGTGACCCCGAGTGGCCCGCACTCACCGCGCTCGTGACCTCCGTTTTCCTCCCCGTCACCACCGCCCGCCGGACGCAGCACGTCCCGCTGCGCCGCGCCTGGGCGGTTCACTTCGCCGGCGGCTGGCTGGTAGTCATCCTGATCTTCCTGCTCGTCGCCTGGTCCGAGACCCGCGCCAGCCTCGACCCGGCCCGCGTCGCCCTCGAGTTCATCGCCCTGCTGGACGAGGTCGCTCACACGTTCGACCCCCACCCAAGCTTCATCCTCCTCCCCATCATCGGCATCACCCTGTGGGTGGAAGCGGCCCTGATCGGTATCGCCTTCATGTTGATGTCCTGGGGCGCCCGCGATGAACGGCTGCGCACCAGCTTCGCCAACTCCCTGCGACGCGTCTGGCTGCACCTCGCCGGCGTCTGGCCGCTCGTGCTCATGATCGCCTCCATCGGGATCCTCGTCGAAGCAAACGCCCGCACATGGCGGTCGGCCAACCCCTCGCCCATGCCCGACTACCCCCGCCCGCCGACGCTCTCACCGTCCGACCCCGCCTACCAGCAGAAGTTCCAAGCGTACAACGCCGCCATCCGCGAATATCAGAAGCAGTACCGGGCCGCCCAAGGACGCATCGACAAATGGCGCGGCACCCAGCCGTGGTACGTCCGTGAATGGGAGGTCATCCCCGTCGGTCTGAGCTTCGCGGGCGGACTCTGGATCCTCCTCTCCGCCCTGCGGGCCGTCGGCGCGCCTCGCCGCTCGACGCCCCTGGAACGCCCGCCCACATGCGACGCCTGTGGGTACAACCTCACTACCATGCCCGTCGACTCACGATGCCCCGAATGCGGTGAGCCGGTCGCCGCGTCCCTCGGGCCCGATGTCCGACCCGGGTCCCCTTGGAGACACCGCCGCACACGCGGCCGGTGGGAAGCATGGAAACGCTGCGCCGCCGGTGCAGTCCTGCACACCCGCGCCTTCGCCCGACAACTGCCCCTCACCCGCGCTGGCGCCGATCACCGCTCATTCCTCGCCGTCCAGCTCCCCGTTGTTTTCATCATCGGAGTGCTCGCCCTTTACGGCCTCCACGCCCTAAAAACCCCGGCCGGCAGGTTCCCCGAGAGCTGGGCCGTCATCCTCGCCCTCACCTCTGCATTCGGAATGGGGTGCGTGGCCGGAACCGTCGGTGTCACCGTCGGCGCGGCCACCCTCGTCGGCTTTATCCAGAGCTTCAAGGCCGGCCGGAACCTGCTCCCCGGCGCGATCCAGGTGGCCTGTTACCTCGCCCCCTACCTGATGTTCTGGGCCATGTTCGGCGCCGTCACCGCGCTGACCGTCTTAAAGCTCGAGGAAACGGGCATCTTCCGCGCCGCCCAGGAACTAACCCGCTTCCACCGCGACATTCTGGCGTTCATGACCTGGCTCATCCCCAATCTCGCCTGGGCCCTCTGGCACACGGTCCTCGTCGCCCGCGGCACCGTCGCCATGCGCTACGCCAACAGATGACCCGTGCAACGGCCGCGGCGACCCCGCTGCCGCACACCAGACGGCCCGCACCCCGCGCCCGGCGAACTGCCCAACTCGATCCGAGACGCCGCCGCTTTCAGTACCCCGAGCGTAAGCGAGCGCGTCATTCGTCAGACCCCCAAGCGTCAGCGCGGAGTCCGCCCCATCAGAGCCCCAAGCGCCAGCGCGGGGTCCGCCCGAAAACGCGTCTTGCATCCTCACCCCAGCCGCACCGCCCGCCGTACCGTCCCGCACCCGGCCCGCGCAGACCGAATCCCCAGCCTGAAAGGCCGCAAGAAAGTACCCGTGGGCCAAACGCAGCGCCGCCCACGGACCACCCCACCCTCCGTCCGACCCTGAAAGGGTCGAACTCCGGAACGCCCAGACACCGTCCCTGGCACCTTGGAACGCTGGAATCCTCCAACCTGGAACCTGAAATCCCGCCGCCCGGCACGCCGCTTGCTGCCCCACCACCGGAGGCCCGACATGACCCGCGTCATCCTGCTGATCGCCTGCCTCGGCCCGATCGCCCCCGGGCCCGCAGGCAACCCCCGCGCCGACATCGGTCGTTCCGAACCGGCCCGCGCCGTCCCCCGGCCCCACGAGACCTTCCCGCACGATCCCTGGATGCCGCGGCCCACTACTGCGCCGGTCGCGTCGATCGAGCGCTGTGAGCCCTGGGTCCGGGACGGCTACACCAGCATCCAGGTCAACGTCGACCCCCGTGGCTGCAACATCCTCGGCGACGCCGCCAACGAGCCCTCGATCGCCATCGACCCCACCGACCCGCGCAAGATCGTCATCGGCTGGCGCCAGTTCGACACCGTGGAGTCCAACTTCCGCCAGGCCGGCTATGCGTACAGCCACGACGGGGGCCATACCTGGGTCTTCCCAGGCGTACTGGATCCGGGCGTCTTCCACACCGACCCGGTCCTCGACGCCTCGCTTGAGGGGACGATTTACTACTACGGGTTTGTGCTCGGAACCGGTGGGCTCACATTGTTCCGATCCGTAGATGCCGGGATCACTTGGGCGGGATCGACGATCTGGGATTCCGACAAGCCATGGATGGTCGTTGATCGCACCGATAGCCCCGGCCGCGGACAGCTTTACGTCACATGGGGGGGGGGCTCGTTCATGCGCTCGACGAACGGCGGGGATTCCTTCGAGTGGATCGACGCCTATTCTCCCCGGAAGGCGACCGTTGATGTTGGTCCTGACGGGACCGTGTTTACCGCAGGTGAAGAATCCGGGCTCGTGGTGGCGATCTCGGCCAACGCGAAGTTCGCCGATCAGGAGCCGGTGTTCCCGTATCCCTTCGTGCGGCTGCCGATCGGCAATGAGATCATCTACCCGGCTCCCCCGAACCCGGGCGGACTGATGGGCCAGGTATGGGTAGCCACGGACCATACGGACAGCCCCACGCGCGGCAACGTCTACGTCCTTGGAAGCGTGGATCGCTCGATCGAGTACGAACTCGATGTGGCCTTCGCGCGCAGCACCGACGGCGGAGCGAGCTTCGGTGACAAGGTCCGGGTCAACGATGATCCCGAGGGAAACGGCGCATGGCAGTGGTTCGGCATGATGTCCGTCGCCCCCAACGGCCGGATCGACGCGGTCTGGATCGACACCCGAAACTACCCCGAGGCCGAGGACGGCAATCTGGGCGAGTTGTACTACTCATATTCCACCGATGCCGGCGACACCTGGTCAACCAACGTGCCCGTCAGCCCCATGTTCGACAGCCACGTCGGCTGGCCGTATCAGGATCGCAAGCTCGGCGACTACTATCACATGCGATCCGACAACCTCGGCGCCAACGTGGCCTACGCCGCCACGTTCAACGGCGAGCAGGATGTCTACTTCCTCCGGATCGGGCCCTGGGACTGTAACGCCAACGAGATTCCCGACGAGGCCGACATCGCCGATCGCACCAGCCTCGACGCCAACGCCAACACGGTCCCCGACGAGTGCGAGTACCGCGGCGACGCCGACGGCGACGGCCTCACCACCCTCCGCGACTACGCCGCCTTCCAGAACTGCTTCGCCTCGAACCTCGTAGGACAGACTTTCCAGTCTGTCATTCACGCGACACGAAACACGCTCCGCCACGCTCACCCCCGCTGGTGCATCCCCAGACGCTCGTCCGACCTCACCGCCCCAGCGACCGGGTGGCATGCCCGGCCCCAAGCCGGGCATGTCGAACCTCGCGCCCGCTGCGACCCCGCCTGCGGCCTCAGCGACATCGACTCCGACGGCGCCGTCAACCTCCCCGACTTCCCCGCCCCAGCGACCGGGTGGCATGCCCGGCCCCAAGCCGGGCATGTCGAACTTCGCGCCCGCTGCAACCCCGCCTGCGGCCTCAGCGACGTGGACTCCGACGGCGCCGTCAACCTCCCCGACCTCGCGGGCCTGCTCCGGGTGCTCTCCGGCCCCTGACCACCCCGGGCCCCACCAGCAACCCGCACGGCCTCGCCCCGCAACGCCTCAGAGTGACCGGTCCTGACCCCACCAGCGAATGCTCCACCCGGAGGACGCACGATGGACGCTTGCCACTTCCTCGAACGGTCTCTTCTGCCACAGAAGAGAGAGTCGGCTGCAACCCGCGCCTTTCGCCAACATCCGAGATCGGCCGTTTTTCGATCAGGTGCTCCCGCAGGACGGCCACCTTCTCCGCCCCTGTGAAATCCATCCTCGCCGTCGGCATGAGAACCCCCCGAGTCCGCCACGGTCAGCAGCTAACGCCGACTCGACGATGCTCCGTTTCCGTCTGAAGCAGTACAAGCCGGCCCGGCCCGGCGATCGCGTCTCCACGTCCATCGAGCGAACCCGCGAAACCGCCCTCCGCGACTTGCCGTTTGAACATGCTGACACAAATAGGAGTCGGCGGCATGGCTGGCGAGACGGCGTGTCAACACCGCACATTCGCTGCGGACAAACAGCTTGCCGCATCGACGATCTGAAGCTCCGTCGATCTTCGGCAGCCTACGACCCGCTGCGCAGAAGGCTCGCGTAGCGCGGCTCGAGCCGGGCGGCTGCTTCCAGGTGCGTCGCGGCGTCATCAAGCTCGCCTTTTGCGCTGAGCAACCTCCCGAGGTTGAAATGGGCGTCGGCGTTGTCGGCGTCGAGGGCCAGCGCTCGTTGAAGGTGGTCGCCTGCCGCCCCGAGCCGCCCGAGCCGCCAATAGGCGAAGCCCATGTTGTTGTGCAGCTCGGCATCCTCCAGGCCGGCGGCTGCGGCGCGCTCATAGCTGGCGACCGCGGCCTCGAATCGGCCGAAATGGGCCAGGATCGTACCGAGATTGTACTCGGCCTTTGCCAGCGTGGGATCGAGCCGCACGCCAGTTTGCAGGGCTTGGATCGCCTCATCGAGGCGGCCCAGCTCGGCGAGAAATCCGCCGTACGTCGCCCAGGCCTCGGCGCGGTCCGGGTCGAGCACAACGGCGCGACCGAGGTGCTCCGCGGCGGCAGCGAACTCCTGACGTTGCGCCAGCAGGTCGCCGAGTTCCTGATGGGCGGATACGAGGTCGGGAACGGGCGCCGCCGGCCCGGCACATGCGCCGGATACGATCTCGCGGTACTCCCGTTCCGCGTCGCGGTGCCGTTCGGCGCGTGCGAACCATCGCGCGAGCAGCAGACGGGTCCGCGAATCGCACGGATCGCGTCGAAGGACCCGCGAGGCCATCGACTCAATTGTGGCGGCGTCATCGAGATACGCGGCGGCGGTCAGCAGGCTCCGCTCGACGCGCGGGTTGCGGATCAGGCCCCAGCGGTCTGCCGTGATCAGGTGGCCTCGAGCGGTGGCAGCGCGCGCCTGACGGACCTCGGGATCGGATAGAGGGCGCAGGGCGCGGGCCTGGCGAAGTCCGGTGTACTCGTGGTAGCGCACGAATGCGCTGTGGGCGAGAAAGCCGAGCAGTGCGATCACGGCGAGGGCGAACGCCCGCCCGGCCGGCGTGACGCGCTTGGCGGTCTTGAGCGGTATGGTGCTGAACGTGACTTCCGATTGGGATATCAACCTCAATGCCGCGACGGTGAGGAAGCCGAGTATGACGCCCATGGCGAGCGACAGCAGGAAGGGAACCCGGCTGTAGAGCCCACGGAACGACAACACACTGACGAGGAAGACCAGGGCGAGAATCAACTCCTCGAGCCTGCTGTAATCGTACGGGATCCGCCCGAACCGCCCGCCGGTGCGACGGGACTTGAACAGGGCCGGCGCCGTGAACGTGTAGCGTAGTGCGCCCTCCGGGCAGGCTGCCACGCAGTCCAGGCACTTCAAACAGGCGGGGTTGGCGATCATCTTGTGCGCTTTGACTTCGTCGTGCACCCGGACACCGCAGGTGCAGGCGGCCGTGCAGGTCGCGCATTGGCGGCATTTGTCGCTGACGACGATCCGTCCCGGCGAGAAGCGGTCCGCCAGTGCGAACACGGCGCCGTAAGGGCACACGTAGGTGCAGAACGTCCGCGAGCCCATCAGATACACGATCGCGAAACCGCACACCAGGAACGTGAGCGCGATGATCCATGGACCGGGCAGGTTGCGCCAGAAGTTCTCGGTCACGAAGGAGGCCCAGCCTTCGGTGTCGGCGCGCAGGTGGAAGGTCGGAATGGCGCGGCTCTCCCAGGCCCGGAGGAGCTGGGGCCAGATGAACATGTAAGACGCCGTAAGCGGCGGAACGAGCAGCAGGAGTCGCGAGCGGATCGGCTTGCGGCGGATGCCGCACTTTCGCAGCAGCCACGCACACAGGTCCTGTAAGACCATGATGTGGCAGGCCCAGGAGCAGAAGAAACGTCCGAAGATCAGGGTGCCCAGGACCAGCGCGCCCATGAACAGAAAGCCGGCGGTGATGATCCCCAGCTCGAGGGTGTACATGACCTCGTTGAGCTCGAGGGGGGCCAGGGTTCGGCCGGAGAGCTTCCAGTGGATGATGTGGATCGCGAAGACGACGTAGACCAGGGACAGGGAAACGGCCCGCCAGCGGGCGAAGCGTCGCCTGCGCGCGGTTCGGGGGCGTCCGGCCGCCAGCACGGGCAGCGAGCAATCCGGCTTCGGCGATCTGCGCTTCCGCCCCATAATCTCCGGTGGTCCGCCCCCGTTCGACCTCTCGAGCTCCGGCCCCCCGACGGTGTTGCAAGTGCTGATTGTACCGCACTCCGTGCTTCGATTCAAAAACTTAAACGTTGTGTTCGTTAACGGATCGGGCGGCCGTGGGGCGGCACCAAGCCAGCCTTCACGGCATTCCAGTCTGGCTTTGAGAGTGTTGGGGAGGCACGGCCGTATGTTCCGGAGCAGCACCACCGGCCGGAGTCACGTCCGCAAACCCTGTTCATGGCACGGCGGACGGAACGGTGCATCCCGCATAGCCCGACGGGTGGGCCGTGAGCCCGGTTTCGTGGGATTTGGTCTTGCTCCTTATGATTAAGCTGCTTAATATATGAACCGGCTTGCTCCGAAGGGAATGGGGAAAGCAGGTTGACCGCTTGTCCTGTTTTCAAGCTCCCAGGTTTCAGAACGAGACGCGTCCAGTTGTCTACCAACGGCACCTCGGTGGGTGCCGGACCAGCAGTGAGAGGTACGACCATGAAGCCACGTGTTCGTCATGCAGGTCATTCACGGCAAGTTGCACATCACGCCCGGCCGGTCCCTTTGATCGCGGCGATCCTGCTTGGATCGCTCTGGTGCTCGCGGGGTGACGCCGCCCCGGGCGACCCCGACGGTAACGGCTACGTCGGCCTGGACGATTACGCCGCCCTGGCTCCGTGCCTTGGTGGGCCGGACGCGGCGCCGACGCCGGAATGCACGGACGCGGCCGACATCGATCGGGACGGCGACGTCGACGCCCGCGACTATGCGGCGTTCCAGGGCCTTCGTGGCCACCTGCCCATAACCCTGCGCGACACGCTGGGCGACGCGATCATGATCGGTTCGGCGGACCCGTACAGCGCCCGGCAGACCTGTGGTGTCACGGGCTGTCACGACGTCGATCTCATCGCCAACGGCATGAAGTTCCAGCAGGGCCGCACCGACCTGAACGGAAACGTGATCGTTCACGACGACTACTTCGGCGACGGCCGCTGGTGGCAGAAGTCGCCGTCGCGCTACGGCCACTTCTCCTCGAGCTCGACCTGGCATCAACTGGCGGCCAAGGACAACGGGACGGAGTCCGACATCACCGTGACCACGTTCGGTTGGGTTGCAGCGTGCGGGGGGTGTCATGCGGGCGGCGGTCCCGGCGAATTCGATCGCGACGGACAGCGGTTGTACGACCCCGCTACCGGCAAGTTCGGCTACGAGCTGCTCGGTAAGAGCGCAGCCGACGTGGCCTTCGACGGGGACTACGCCTACCGCCCGGAGACCGCCGACGGCGAGCTGACCGCCGCCCGCTGGGACCTCACCGGGCTGTCGGAGCCCGACTGCCTCCTGTGCCATACGCCGGATCCGGAGTGGGACAACGGCAACAACGTCAACCGGCGGACGTGGCGCAGCGCAGCGCTGACGGCGACGACCGCCCTGGTCGATGATCTCGATCAACCCGTTCGGGCCTTTGCGGCGGCCGGGGCCGCCGGCCAGGGGTGGTTCTCCAACCTCGAACTCGCCGGCACCGTCGCGACCCGACTCCAGCTCGACTACTCGGTCGGCGTAACCCGCGGCAGCCTCGAAGTCGGTCCGGGCAACGTGGTCCAACTGTCCCACTCGGCCCTGGACTACCCGCCGCGCGACAACGCGTGCTGGATGTGCCACGGCCCGATCGGTTTTCGAGAGTCCCGCGGCACGACCTGGTTCGACGACCGGTTCGTGCATTACAAGAAGTTCAACAACCTGAACGATGACGACCCGTCCAACGACGTCGCCCCGGCGCGAAGTGCCGTGTGTGTGGTGTGCCACCCCGGCAAGCTCGACCACAACTTCGGAAAGGGCCACAGCATCTCCAAGCACTTCCGCGACGAGCTCGACTTCGTCGGCATCCGGACCTGCCGCGACTGCCACCTGACCGTGTTCCCCGACGGCGAGCCGAACCCACTCAAGCACCCGGACGCGCCCGACGTTCCCGGCAACACGACGATCCACCTCGTCGGGTTCTTCGAGGGCGACGGCGGGCCCATGCGCGTCCTGTCATGCCAGGCCTGCCACATGCCTTACGCAGCGGTCAATCCGGCCCGGGCGTTTGGCGACGCCTCGCTCACCGCCAGCCGCATCAAGCACATGACCGACCGGTTCTACTCCGCCGATCCGCTCGACCCGTCCGATCCCGACAAGAGCCGCTGGTACCCCAACCTGCACTCCAAAACGGACGAGGACGGCGTTGTGCGGTACTTCCCGGTCCACTGGTGGTTCCATCTCTATTGGGCCGACTGGGATCGGAACGGGACGCCCGAGGACCTGACCGACGACGCGGTCGTGCCCATACCGATGTGGAAGCTGAAGCAACTCACCGGAGGTCAGCCCCTGCCCGGCATCACCGACGACAACGGCGATGGGAAGCTGGAGATCAACCGGCCCGAGGAAATGCTGACGTACATGCAGGCCCTTAAGGGCAACGACCGGTACGGCGAGCCGATCGCCACCAACCCCGTATATGTCAAGACCCGACGCATGTGGTACGAGGATCCGCAGGCGCCAAGCGGCGTGAGCTACCTGGAGCCGCGAGGAACGGGAATGGCGATCGATCCGTGGGAGTCGGATGTTTACGGCCTGGACCACAACATCCTGCCCAAGGAGGACGCCTGGGGGTACGACGATGCGTTCGATCCGAACGACGGCTGCAACGACTGCCATCGTGCCACCTCCGTCGACTCGCCGTTCATCGACCGGCTTGTCCTTGTCGATCCGTGGGACGTGGACGGTCAGCCGCTCTATGAGACCGTGCGAGCCATGACGGGCCTCAACCCGCCGTAGTGACGGTTTCGTGCATCAGGGGAGGGCAAGGTTCCTCCTTACTTGTCGCTTGCGAGTGCGCGGAGACCATCGGAGCAGTTCGGCACTCAGCGCGCTACCGCGATGCGGCCCGAGATGGGAGCCGTTGCCGGACGTTCGCGCCGCAGCCGATACACGATCGTGCACAATGCCACAAACGCAAGATCCGTTCCCCCCATCAGGAACATGTAGCGGGCCACGGCGCCGGTGCCGAAGCCGTAGCTGTGCAGCCCGATGCCCAGGACGTAGTTGACGCCGACGTAGGTCATGATGATCAGCCAGAAGCACATGACGCTCTTGGCCGCAGTGGCGAACTGGCCCTGGGCCAGGATGAGGATTGCCATGCCTGCGACCGCGCCGAGCAGCCCCAGCATCTTCCCTGTGCTCATGGGTCCGAGCGCCGGGATCACGACGCCCAGCAGTCCTACGCACAGCGCGGCCCCGAGGACATAGACCCACAGCGGCACCTGCTCGTGGTCGATCCGCACATGCAGAATCGTGAGGTACCCGAGCAGGGCCACAAGCGACCAGACCTCCTTTGGGTCCCAGCCCCAGTACCGGCCCCAGGACGAGGCGGCCCACATGCTTCCGGTGATGATCCCGGCCGCCAGGAGGATGGAGCCGACGTGGACGTACCAGTAGTGCAGGCCGTCAACCAGGTTGATGGCCTGCGTTCGTTTCGGGGCCAGCGCCATCATGACCAACTGGACGTGGGCGATCAGAACCGCCAGCGCCAGCACCGAGTATGACACCATGATGACCGGCACGTGAATCGACATCCAGACCGTGTCGAGCAGTACGGGCGCAATCGGCCGGATGAAGTGATCGACCGGGAGGATGTTCGCCAGCAACAGTGCGGCCGCCCCCATGCCCGACGCCGTGAGCGGCACGAGCCGGTCCTTGAATACAAAAACCGAGACCACCGCGAACGCGCCCATACCCCAGCTCAGGAAGAGCAGTGATTCGAACATGTTGGAGGCCGGAATCCGGCCGGCGATCTGCCAGCGCAGCGACAGGCCGTAGGTCAGCACGAGGAAGCCGCCCAGCATGCCCACAAAGGCGAGGGCATCGAACCAGCGCCGCCGGACGAAGATCGCCGCGGCGGCCAGCAGGGCGCCGACGAACATGACCTTCCAGGCAGTTCCGAACGGTTGGAGGCGGTTGTACCGTAGTTCGGTTGCCATCCGTCCCTCGGTGGGCCGATGGGCCGCCGGCAGCGAATTCGCCGCCGTCACTACGGCCATCGAGGCCTTGGCGAACGGGAGCGGCTTGTCGTCGATGAAGGACGTCGCGAGCTCCCGCCAGGATGTGAGCAGCTCGGGCGGGGCCTCGTCCGCTCCGATCGGGGCCCACGCCGCGAGCGGGTCCTTCGGATCGGGGATGACGCGGATCGCCCGGCCGGCGAACACGGCCTGGAGCTGAATGAGCTTCTCGTGAATGCCGGACACCTTCGATTCGAGCGGGTCGAGCTTCCGATCGCCGACGTTTGCCAGGTTGTCCATGAGCCCGCGAAGGTGTCCGTGGTTGATCAACTCGTTGTATGAGAACGTCGTGCGATCCTCCGCGAGTTGTAACTCTCGGCGCAGCTCGGCGTTGCGGATGGTGATCAGCGGCTCCTGCGCCCACGAGCGCGAGTCGAACGACCAGGCCAGGAGCCAGAGCACCGGGTCGCGATCGCGGTAGAGCTCCCGGCCCGTGACCGCATGCACAATGTCGCGGGCCAGCGTTTCCAGCGGCATCCAGCGCCCGTCGTGCTGCACGCAGAGGCCGCGGAGTGTCGAGAGCTCGAGGGACGACGGCAGGGTCGGCCCTGCGGGCTGGGCGTTCGCCGCCGAGACGAACAAAAGGAAGGGAACGACCGCCGGTACAATCCGACTCACCTGCTGTTGGACCGACTTTCCAGTCGGTTTGGGCTGTGGGACCGACTTTTCAGTCGGTCGCGGGCCGCCCACTTTCGATCCGTCGCGGGGCACCGCAGGTACACCGGCACGATGCGGCAGATTCTGCGCGCAGCGGTCGCCGGGTGACAGGAGACTGATCGCCGGGCGGGCCACACCGTTGCCGCCGACACCGACCCCGTGCCAGGCACGGCGCCGCTCACGAACCCGGACGCCGAGCACCCAGAGCATTCCGCCCAGCAGCCCGAAGTAGCCGACAAAGACGACGACCTGCCCGGGGTCCCAAGCCACGCTCAGCACGCTCATCGTTCGGCCGCCGGTCGTCCGGTAGCTCGACTGGTAGAATGTGTAGCCGTCGAAAGTCGTCGGGTGGTTCATGCTGACGACGCGGGCCTGCGACCGGCCCGTGGAGGGGTCCGAGATCGTGATCTGGCTCTCGAACGACCGCGGCCGGCGTCCGCCGGGGTAGTATCCCACCGTGAACTTGTCGAGCGCCACGTCGAAGCCGAGCGGAATCGTGCGGTCGCGATAGGCGATCTGGTAGTCGGTGCCATCCGCTGTCACCAGGCGTGTCTGGTGGCGCTGAAGCCAGAGCGTCTGCCGGCTCTGTCCGCCTTGCAGTGCCACCAGGATGGCGGGGTCGCGTGTTTCGCGCGGCGGATCGACCGGTGTCACGTCCGGACGCACCCACGCTCGGTCATACCGGTGGAGCAGCTCCAGCGTCGAGCCCGCCCAGGGCGTCGACACCGGCGAGCCGGGATGAAGCTCCTCGACGAACACCGACCCGTCGTCGCCGATGAGCCGCGCAAGAACCGCGCCCTGCGGAGCGGCCAACATGTCAATCCGTGGACCTTTGCCCGACGTGCCCGACGCCTGAAAGACGATCCTCAGATCGTCCGCCCCGGCTCCGCCATGCATGGATTGAAAATCGGGGAAGTTCGAGAAGGCCAGCCGCGTTGATACGCCGCGGGATGTCACAACGTCGACGCGAACCGCAGGGTTCTTCGCCTCGGGGGACGCATTGGTCACCTTTCCGTCTGCGCCGACGGTAGCATGTGGAAAATAGTCCAGAACCCGGATCCGGTAGCGCCCATCGAGCACGGGCTTGGGCTCGTTCCGGCACTCCTCGACCGGCAGCGTCTCCACACTGCCGCCGACGGCCACCGTGATCTTGCCGACGGATTCGCCGTTGGCGGTCGTATTCTCTGCCGTCCATTGGTCGAGCTCTGCGTCGGTCCTGGCAACGGAGAGCGAAACGGGGATATTCCGAAGCTGATCGCGGTGACCCGCAAAGACCCATCGCGGCGAGCCAGTCCCGGACCGCGCGAGCGAGACCAGCACGGCGGGCTGCGGCGCCGGCCCGCCGTCGACGACCTCGTTCGCCATCGTGCTGTCCGGGATATACCGCAGCACCGCGGCGTTGAGTGCCCCGAGCTCGACGGTGTGGCCGGGCTCCGCCGCTTCCTCGAGTCCGGCATACGGGCGGGCCGGCAACTCGACGCTCGCCCGGGCGCCGTCGGCGGTCCGCATGAGCACCAGACTCTGCGCCGCGGATCGAATCTCGCTCGCGGACTCGCCCTCGAACAGCGCAACCTGCCCTTCGATGCCGACGTACTTCGTTATCAGGGCCCCGATCAGGATGACAACGATCGACGTGTGAGTGACCACGAACCCGAGCTTGGCCCACGGCCAGGGGAACCGGACGAACATAGCCCCCAGCAGGTTGAGGCAAAGAAGCCCGAGCAGACCGATGAACCAAGGTGACTGGTAGAAGGTGACCAGCGCCTGCTCCGTGCCCCGCATCGATTCGTACACGGTTGCCGCCGCCATGGCGACAAGAAGGCAGACCAGTACGAAGGCACCAAAAGCGAGCGATGAGAACGCCCGCACCGTTCTTCGCACACCCATGCCCGAGTGGGTCGGAGTGTTTAGCATAGTCCACGTCCCTCTGGGGTTTGCACAAAGCAGCCGGCGAGCCATTGTCCGGCCCTACACGCGTAGCCTTACCCGAGCCCGGCCCGGTCAGATGCCACCTAGGGTTCTGGTAAGCACGTGGCGTTCCAGAAATGAGAATCGCGTTGCGGAAGTGGGAATCGTACGGTGGCCCGGGCGGCGGCTACAGCATCACTGAAATAAGGGTCTCGGAAGCAGGTGATTACGGACCGCCGGGCCCGTATGCCCGGTCGACGTGATTGACGCCGTGGCAGGTCAATGTGCAACTTCCGGCGAAGCGGCCCAGATCGCGGAAGCCCAAGAGTCGGCTGACCGTCTCGGGACGAACGATGGTGGTATCGAAGTTGATCAAGTGAGTGTGATCGGAGCCCATTGCGACGGTCGTGCTGATTCCATGTGGATCGTGGCAGGCCGAGCACGGAGTTCTGGCATCGACGATGTGCTCCGCGTGCGCGGAGAAGCTCTGATCGGAGAGGATGCTCGACCGCTGGTGGCACTTGTAACACATCGCGTACTCGGACTCGGACTCTACGTTGTCATCCAGCACGGTGTAGTTGCGTTCGAGAAGATAGTCGTGGTTTGAGCCGTGCGGGCCGTCGGGGCCGTTGCCGCCCGCCCGGGGGCCGTTGTCGTTGTTGTGGCAATCGGTGCAGCGGATCATCGAGCCGGGCGCCAGCTCCGGGACCAGGCTCGGCGTCTCCGGGCTGGCGGACGAGATCACGACCGGATGAAAGCTGGGGTTCGTGGGGCTGAACTTCAGCCGCAGGTTCTGCGTTTCGGCTTGGCGCGCAATGCGCCTGGGCACGCCCACGGAGGTATCGCCGTGACACCGGAGGCAGACTTCGTATTCGTTCTGGGCCCATTCGATGGGCGTGCCTGCGATCGTCACGCCCGGCACGCCGGCCATCGTCGCGCCTATCGCGATGGAGCCTACACTTAGAGCCTGCGGTGTTACGGCGTGGGGATTATGGCAATCCGAGCATTCGACGTGGGGCTGTGATCCGAGCTGGGCCTCCTCGGGGTCATGGGCGCTGCTGTATCGACGCGGGTCGTGAGCGCTGAACTTGTCGATCTCCGCCGACAGATTCGTCCGCGCCACCTGTCCGTTGTGGCAACCCAGGCAATTGTCTTCGTCCTCGTCGAAGATCAGCAGCCGTTCGTGACCACCCGCCGTGTGGGACCGATGGCAGCTTCGGCAGGCGTTCTCCGCGACCGTGTTGAACGGCCAAGCCGTTGCCTGCGATCCGGTAACCGGCGCCGCGGAGGTGCGGTGCGAACTGCCGTTCCAGCCTTCCATCGCATGACATGCCGTGCAAAGGGCGCCGAATTCCTGCCGCAACACAAGGAACTTCCCATAGAGATTGTGGTGGGCGTCGTGGCACGAAGTACATTGGAGTTGCCCTTGAGCATCGAGTCGGACCTCCCTGGGCAGCGCCGCGGGCGACACGAGTTGGCTGTCCGAGGCCGCAAGCCCGTTGGTATAGAAGAAGCTGATCGGGTGGTCGTCCGAGAGGTCGGTTCCCAGATTGGTCAGCCCGGCCGGGATGAACTGCCCGCCGGTCATCCGGATCTGGTCGGGCCGGCTCAGTACGCTCCCCAGTGCGATGGTGCCGTCGTGGCAGCTCAGGCAGAGCTTGCTCGCTCCCGTCGGCTGACCCGGCTGGGCGTCGAGGGTCGAGGATTCGTAGATCGTGTAGCTCGAAACGGGAAGCTCGCGGTTCCACAGCGGCGGCGTGCCTCTGGTGTTGTGCGGTGCATGACAGAAAACGCAGACCTGGGACTCGCTCACCGCCCGGGCCTGCCCCGGCCCCGAGGCGGACAGGTTGTGAACCGTCTCGCTGACGCGAGTCTGTGCGCGGGAAGCTTGGCAAACCGCCAGAATCAACAGCGCCGCCGGACGCCATCGGTGGTGCGACTGGTGGACTCGGTCGCTGGTTTTCGCCCTAGACCTGCGTGAAATCCCGCACCTCTCGCCGGTTCGCGCCGGAATGTCACTCCACGCCATCGTCCGCTCCCTCCAGGTAGTCGAAAACCTGGACTCGACGATTGTAGGTGTCGCAGACCCAGATCCGGCCGTTGCCGTCGATGAAGATACCGGCGGGAAGCCAGAAATTTCCCGGGGCACCGCCCTCCTCACCCCAGAACAACAACAACCGGCCGGTGCGGTCGAAGACCTGGACGTTCTCAAACCGGCCGTCCACGACATACAAGTGATTGTAGGGGTCCATTGCGAGGCCCTTGGGCAGGGCCAGATCGCCGGGGGCGTCGCCCGCCCGCCCGAACATGGTTACGGGCTCGCCCATCACCGTCAGTGCCTGCACGCGGTGGTTCCCGGTATCTGCGATCCATAGCAGGCCGTCCCGGCCCGTGATGGCGCTCGGGAAGTTGAACTCGCCCGGACTGACGCCGCGCCGTCCGATCGTCCGCACCGGTGAGCCGTGCATGTCGAGTACCTTGACGTTGTGAGCGGTCACGTCGACGACGAAAAGCTCTCCGCGCGTGTCGTCGTAGTAGACACCCGCGGGGCGTTGCAGTTCGATGGGGAGCTCGAGCGCATCGATCAGCCGCCCATCACGGCCGTCCAGGCGGAAGATCGCGTTCTGCTCGGAATCGCAGACGAAGATCGAATCCCCCGGCCCGAGGCAAAGCCCGACGGGGCTGAGCAAAGGGGCCTGTGCCATGCGGCGCACCTGCGCGTAGTGTCTGCGGTCGAGGTCGAACAGATGCAGGCACCGGCCCCCGGGATCGGCGATCCAGACCCGCGAGCCGTCCCGTGTGCACACTACGGCGCGCGGCCCATACAGTGGCTGCGGCTTCGGGGGCCCGACGAGGATCCGCCCCAACGTTTCCCATGCGCTGCGCGGCGGCTTGAGGTCGTCGGATGTGCGCAGGGCGCCGACGTATCGAATCCGGGCGGGGCTCGGCGCCGGCGGCCACACCAACGGCGGATCAAGCGGCTCGAAGATGGGCTTCGGCGTTGCGGCACAGCCAACCAGGGCGAGCGCAGCGACGACCCACGACCGACCTGCGCGCAAGGGGAACACCGGGCTCATCGAGCACCGTGTTCGCCTCCGCGGTGGCCGTACCGCTGCGTTCACTTCAGAACCTCCGGCGGAACTGGACAAACAGGGTCGAGTTGTCGTTTTCCGCGAACTCGTCTTCGTATTGGCCGTACTCATACGTCACGCGCAGTTCCGTGTCCCGGATCAGCCATTCAAGTGCGAGGTCGACGTCCACGCCCTCGTCCTCTCCGCTCGCGCTGTCGTCTTCGGTACGATAGAGCACAGCGCCCTCGAACGTAAGGTGCCGGTCGATCCTGTGTCGATAGCGTGTTTCTACGGCCAGGAATCGTGTGCTTCGGGCGAACTCCCCGAAGCGGCTCACGTCCGACCACCGCGCCCGCAAGAGTCCGGTGCCGCCGGATTCGAAACGGTGTTTCAGGTTCGCGCTGAGCCGCACTGCGGTAAAGGGCACGATGGTCGAGTCGTGGTCTTCGTACTCGGCGGTCAGCCGCACCGGCCCGCGGTCGAACTCGGCCCCGAACATGTTGGCGGTGATGTCCTCGGGGGTGATGCCGAGGGCGTCCTTCGGATCGAGGTCCTGGTCCTGGTATCGGATCCGGTAGTAGGGGGCGAGGCCGAACTTGAAGTTCTGCCGGATTGAGAAATCGTGCGACAGCGTGTCGAGCGTAAAGTCGCCGCCGAACTCGTAGATGTAATCGATGAGCACCGTCTGGCCGTCGGCGATGCGTCCGGTCGGCACGCGCTCGATCTCGACCTGGTCCCCGATCCGCTGCACGCGGTAGTCCCGGCCCGAGAGGTACATCGTGGTCTGAAGCGTGTCGGTCATGAAGATGGAGTTGATCCGAACATTGATGTTGGCGAGCACGGCCGGCTGCGGATCGTTGAAGGTCGCCCGCTCGTCGATGACCTCGTTGGTCAGCAGCCCGCCGGTGCGGTCCTCGCGCTGAATCCGGAAGCGGTAATCGGCCAGCAACACGCCCCAGGGGTTGTGCTTGCGGTAGTTGACGCTCGGTTGCAGGCCGTAGCGGGTGATGTCCAGCCCGGAGTCGAAGTCCTGCCATTGAGCGAACGCGAAGAGCTGTGACAGCAGGCTGTCGTACCACTGATGCTCGAGCGTACCTGAGACGAGGTAGGAGCGCTCGCCGATCGGGGGCACACCGGAGAGATTGCCCTGGTTCCGATCGGTGAACTCGAAGCGGTACCAGGACTTGAGCGCTTCGGTGTGGGTGAAACGCAGGATCTCCCGCAGGCGCGTCCGACGGATGTCGAAGCTCCCTCTCTGGTCGAAATAATCGAGCTCAGAATCCAGGCCGTGCTGATGTCGGTCTCCGAACGCCAGACGGTGTCGCAGGGTGAATTCATCGGAGTCATACGCGAGTCCGAACGGCTCCTCCTCGATCGATCGGTAGTCATAGGTGAAGGAGAGCGTGTTGTGCTCCGAGAAGCGGTAGGCGGTGTCGAAGCGGAACGTCGTGTTGCGCTGAAGCCCGGGCTCCTCGAGGTCGTCGAGCGGATCCAGCTCCACTTCCGTGTGGTTGAACTGGAGGCTGGTCGGCGTCTTCGGGTCCACAAGCTGCCAGACCACGCCGTAGTTCGTCGTGGTCGTCTCGAGGCTGGAGAGGAACGGCCGCGGCTGGAGCGATCGGTGCCGGCTGGCGAAGACGGAGCCCGGCGTAGGCTTTTTTTTGAGGAAGTCGCCCTCGAAATCGAACTCGTAAATGTCCCCGTCGTCGCTGCTCGTCCGCTTGCGTCCGTCGAATTCATCCTCGAAGTCCTGCTGGGTAACGCCGAGGAGCCCGGCCAGCGTGAACTCGAGGAAGTTAGGATGGTAGACCGACCCTTCCAACTCGATGCCGACGGTCTCCTCGAAGATCTGTTCCTCGGACCTGGTCCGACCTGCTCCGACCTTCGATGTTTGCTCCTGTTCGCGGATCCGTGCGGTCAGCTCCAGCGTGCGTTCGGCCGACGTGATCGTCAGTCCACGCGTTTCGCTCCGGGGCGCGCCGCCGGGGGCACGGCAGCCCGCCAGGATGACGCATCCCAGGACCTGGAACGCCAGCGCCGATCGGGGGGTCGGGCGAGCACGGACCTGGACCGATGCGCGATCCGCGTCCGCCCGCGCGCTCAAGGCCCACCCCGCTTCAGGAAATACCTGGCGTCGCCGTGGTGCGGGTCATGGCAATCGGTGCAGCTCTGCCGGTCCATCAACTCGTGCTGCGCCACTTCCGCCAGGTCCTCCCGCTCATGGCAGTTGAGGCAGGTCGCGGTCGGATCGCGTTGCAGCAGATTCGGATACGGCGCCGTGTGATGGAGGTGGCACAGATCGCAGCCGTTCACGGCCACGGGGCCATGCACGTGGCGACCCTTCGCCACATCCGCGTGGCAGGTCAGGCAGAGCCCGTCCTGGATCGGGCGAAGCAGTTGCCCGCTGGCGGAGTCGTGGCAGCCACCACAGCGCCCTTCGGCGTACGGCTGGTGCGTGAAGTGTCGTTGCGGCGGCGGCACTGCCGACGGGACTTTGCCCGACGAAATGGCTCCCGATGCCGCCTCGTCACCTGTGACCGACGGTTCGCGCAGGCTTCCGGGCGTCGGGACGCCATCGAGGAAAAAGGAAAGGACACGGTACTTGGTCGTCTCGCTGCACGCGGAGAGCGTCGCGCCGACGATCCCGATTGCCAGGCACAGTGCGGTCGTGCCACGCCGGCGCGCCCGCCCAACCGCGCACGCCCGGCGATAGCTCCGCGAGCGCACGTGTCGGTTCGGCAGCCCTGGAGGCTGCGATGTCGTCGCGTTGCGGGCTCTCGCCGGCCTACCTGCCACACTTGATCGACCCCACCAAGCCTACGGGACCGGCTCCTCGTCTTCCGGCGGCCGCTGTTCGCGCGGCGGCTCGGTACCCTGCACCGGCCCGATTCCCTCCTCGATCGGCGCCGGCTCCAAACGCTCGATCTCACCCTGCTCGGGCTTGAACCCCTCCGGGAACTCGCCGAAAGCATAGACGCTCACGAGGTAGGCGCCGAACTGGCTGGTGACGAACATCAGATACCTGGCGTCGAACTTCCCGTGGATGTGCTTGCGAAAGTAGGGCAACGACGTCGAATCGACGGCCAACGTCGCGGGCCCGCCGAGGGCCCCCGGCGTAGTTCCGGGACCGCCGAAACGCATGAGTGTTTTACCCTCCGAGTTGAACATCTGCACAATCTCGGTCGCCCCGTCCACCACGTAGACGATTCCGTCGGGCCCGACCCGCACGCCGCGGGGACGCCCGAACTGGCCCAACCTGTACCCCGGCTGACCGACGACCCAGACGGGCTCGCCTTCCCGTGTGAGCTTCTGCAACCGCCAGTTGTGCGTGTCGCTGATGTACACAAAGCCGTCCGGGCTCACCGCGATGCTGTTGGGGATCTTGAACTGGCCCGGCTCGCCGCCCGGAGCGCCGAAGGTTCGCCGCACCGCTCCCGTGGCACGGTCCATCACCACGACCTGACACGTCTCGTCGTTGTCGAGCACGAACAGCTCGTCCTCGTACACGGCCACGTCGACCGGGTGGCAGGGCCGCGGCACGTCGAACGCGGTAACGTATGCGTCGTCCGGGCCGAACACGACGACCTGCTGCCGGTCGGAATCGACGACGAACTTGTACCCGAGGGCATCGACGGCGATGTTCAGCGGTTTCCGCAGCCGGCCCGGACCGCTCGCCCCGAAGACGGAGTACGCTCCCCGGGCGAAGTCCAGCCGCGCGATACTGAGACCTTTCGTGTCGCAGACGTACGCCACCCCATCCCGAACCGCGATTCCGTAGGGCTTACGGATCACCCGCTCCATCGCCGGCTCGTCGCCGAGGATGAACCGCTCGAACGAGCCGCGTGTCGGCTCGACCTCATCCGCGCCGCTGGCCCACGTCAGGAACTGGACTCGTGGGGAGGCCGGCGGCGCCGGGAATAAGAGGAGCGGGCGCTTCGGCGCCGGGGCGGACTGACAGCCGGCCATCAGGGCGACCGGGATGAGCACGTACCCGAATTGCCTTCGACGTTCCGCGCTGGTCATGGAACCTCCCGGGGGCGTCATTGGGGCCGCCCACGTGACCATTTCAGGCACGTCCTGTTCCATCCGGCCCGCCCCCGGCCGTTGCGGCCGTCGGTCGCAACCACTCAGGGGAGAGCCCGGTCAAAAAGAGCGGCGCACCCTCTCAAATCAGAGGGTGCGCCGCATTCTGCTCGCCGGGCCGGGTGCGCGTCAACGCTGCGGGTGGAGCTATCCGCCCATCCGCCGGAGCCGAGGCGTCTACTTAATGTGGCATTGCAGGCAGAGGTAGCTCTCCTGCACCGGGACGCGCAGGAAGCTGCCCAGCCCGTTGTTGTGGACGTTGTGGCAGGAGGTGCACTCCACCCGTTCGAGCCCGCTGATCTCGACGAGCTTCACGCCTACGCCGCCGCCGATACCCGGGGCGAACGTGCTGGGATCGTTATACTCGATCGACAGCGGCGGCGAGTTGGGGTACTCGATCCCGATCGGATGATCGTTGGAAAGATCCGTGCCGATCGCCGCATCGCCGGTAATCACGATGCCGGTGCCGCCGGTGCCGCCGTAGTTGTCGATCGCCGTGATGCCGTCGTGGCAGCTCAGACAGAGCTTGCTGGGACCCTCCGGTTGTCCGGCGGTGCTCTTGTACATGACAAACGTCTCACCGGTCTCGGCGTGGTTCCACAGGACGTTCTCATCTCCCGACACCAGCGCGTTGTGCGGTGTGTGGCAGGGCAGGCAAACCTGATTGCCGGGAATGTTCACCCCGGGGTAGTTGTTCAGGTTGTGTGCCGTGTTGACCACGCTCACGGACGGGTACGTAGACGAGTCCCCGGGAATGATCTGCCCCAGGGCGATCATCGCCAAAGCCGTCATGAGAATCGCTGGAACCAAGCGGGCCGCGCGTTTCATCGAATACCTCCTAAGGGCGATCGCCGGAGCCACGGAGCGGAACCGGGCGGGCCGGCCGCGATCCGCGCGGGTCGGCGCGCCCGCCACCCGACGGTGGCAACCCCGAATCAGCCTTCCACCGATAATCCGTACACCCGTCGTGCCAGAGCCGTGGGCATTCCGGACGGACCGCGCACTCCGCCGCGGAAAGCTCCTAAGCAATTGAAAATAAATGACTTACGCCCGCAGGCTCGGCCATGTTGACGCCTGGAACCTGGGGGGCGGTCCTGCGTGTGGTTTCCCACACTTGGGAATCGCGGCGGCGAGCTTCCAAACGGTGAGAAATCCTCCGCAGGCGCCCGCGGCCCCGGCTCGGTCAGGGTGTGACGTTCACCACCGCCGTGTTGCGGTCGTAGCGGTAGGGTCGATGGCAGCCGGGCGCGCATGAGCCGCCGGTGTCCGTGGCCCGGAAGGCGATCGGCATCTGCCAGTTACCGAACGCGACTCGTTCGGCGATGTGTTGCGGGTTGTCGGAGGCGTGTGGATCGTGGCACGCCCGGCACGCCCGCCCGCGCTGCGGTCCGGCCACGTGGACGAAGTGCAGGTTGGCCGAACCGTTGCGAAACTCGGTGGCGTCTTCGGTCTCCGCGTCGTCAAATGCTGCCACGTCGTGGCACTCGAAACATAAGGCGTAGGCGTCCTCTGAGAATGCGGCATAGAACCGCACCGGATACGACTGCTCGACCATGGCGGGCCTGGCGCCGCCGTGCGCATCATGGCACGGCGCGCAGTTTCCGTCCTGAATCGGGCCGTGGCGGTACTGATGGGCGTCCAGGTGTCCCTTGAGGTTCGCGATCGTCCGTCCTCCGACTTCGATCTCACGATCGTGGCACGACAAGCACAGCGGCATCTGGGCGGTCCGGAGCATTGCCGTCTGCCCGGTAACGTGCGCATCGTGACAACCGCCGCAAGACGCATCCGACGTTACGGGCGTGTGCGGGACGACCGCGTCCTCGAGCTGCTCGGCAATCCCATCGTGACAGTCGAGGCACAGTTCCGGCGGGGCCGCGGCGAGCAGCCGCTTGGTCGCGGACGCATGGGCCGCGTGGCACTCCAGACAGCCTGTCTCCACCGGCGCATGCACGTGCGGGCCATCCTCGATCCGCTCTTGCAGATCGACGTGGCACCGAAAACAAAGGTCCCGGCCGATCGCCACGAGGAGGCCCTTGTGCGCACCGGCGTGGGCAACGTGGCATGTGGTGCAGTCTCCTGCCGCGACGGGCCCGTGCACGACGTCCGAGTCCTCGATCGCTTCCTGAATGTCGTCATGGCAATCGGCGCACAGCGCCGCCACCGTGTCACCCTCGAGCAGGTGGGCCGTCTTGGCGCCGTGGGGATCGTGACAGGCGGTACATTCGCCCTGTGACACGGGGGCATGGACGACAGCGCCCTCGTACTCGTCGTGACATTGCAGACAGAGTTCCCCGCCCGTTTCGCTCAGCTTGAACGTGTGCGTCGCCGGGTCGACCTCCTCGTGGCAGGCGTCGCAGGTTCCCTCCTGAACCGGGCCATGGACGACTTCGCGCTCGAGGTACGCGCCGTGGCAACCTGTGTCCGAGCATTTACCCGCGTACTTGGCCGGAGGCGCCGCTTGGACTGCGGGAATCCATGCGGCCACCCAAAGCAGCCCGATTCGTGTTCGAAAGGGGCGTAGAGGACCTGACGCTCCGACCACCCCCGCTCGCGTCATGGGTGCCCTCCGGACGCGGGCAGGTTCTGGTCGAAGCCGATCGTCAACGCGCCGGCCGGCGTCTCGACGGTTCGATAGTTGCCAAGCGCCAACCAGGTCGTCGTCGCGGTTCCGTCGCTTCCGGGAAACCTCACTGCCAGCGCGGGCGGTCCATTCGGCGCTGACGTATACCTTTCCATGAGCCGGCCCGAGGGAACGAACCGTGCCATGCGGAACGAGTAGCTCGAGCCCGGGATCTCGATCGGCTCCGCAGGCGAAGCAAGGCGCACGCGCGTGTCGCCCTGGTGGCGGATCCAGACCTCGACGGCGTCGGGGTCGACGGCAACCAGCGCGAAGTCGGGCAGCGGCCGGCTGATGTCGACCGGGCAATCCAGCGTGATGTCGAAGGGCATTCGGTCGCCTGCCTGGCGGAACGACGGGAACTTCGCAAAGACCCAGCGCTGCTCACTCGCTGTCCCCTGCCGGATCTCCACGAGCGCGGCCGGATTGACGCGCTTTTCGGAGAGGTTGACCGGCTCGGCCGCGTCATTGTCGCGCGCATAGTGCGGGAAGAAGCGCCGTACGAGAACCGTGCAACCCAGCTCATCGAGGTTCTGGATGGTGCCCACGTGGAGCGCGACCTCGCGCGGCTGTCCGCTGCGCGGACCGCTGACCCGGAGTTTCGGCTCACGGATCAGCTCCTCTTGGAACTGCCGCAGAAGATCGTCGCGCTCGGCGACATCGGCCACCGCCATCAGTCGCCACGTGGCGATCAGACTCGTCAGCCGGTTCCGCGCCGGGTCGTCCGCGATCAGCCAGCGCCGCATCGACTGTGACGGCCCGCTGATGGCGAGCTCGATCGCCGGACGCCCGCCATCCGCGTCCGCCACGACGATCTCCTGCTCCAGGACAGCGGCCGGGAGGAATTCGACCAGCTCCAACGCCGGCCACGGTTCGGGCAACGCGATCCGTTGTCTCATCTTCGCCGGCACGCTCACCGAGTTGACGGAAAGCGGCGCCTCGTGCAGCTCCTTGTCACCGTCCGCCGCCGACCAGCAGCGGAAGTACAGGCGCTGCCCGGGCATGATGGGATGGAATCCGTGCAGCGATTCCTGCGCTGCGGCACTCGACGCCACGATCACGACCACCGCCACAAGCGCGATCGCGGCGCGTCCCCATCGGCCGAGGATGGTGCCTCCGGGCGGACGTGCGCGGCGCAGGATGTGCGATTGCATGTTCATGTCAACCTGCGCTGGCCGCAGCGGCCCCGTTCCTGATCTCGAGCTCGTCCAGTTTCCGATAGAGGCTGGACAGGCCGATCCCCAGGAGCCGGGCCGCATCCGCCTTGTTTCCGTTGACCGTTTTGAGCACGCGTGCGACGTGCCGGGTCTCGAACTCGCGCGTCGCCCCGCGGAGATCCATCCTGACCGGCCGATCCTCACCAAGCGGTGCCGCCGAGAGACAGAGGTCCTCGACCGACACCGGCTCGCCGTCGGCGAAGATCAGCGCCCGCTCGACGACGTTCTCCAGTTCCCGTACGTTCCCGCGCCACGGACGCCGAAGCACGGCTTCCATCGCGTCCGGCGTGAAGCCCGGACAGCGCGTGTTCAGCTCCGCGTTGTACTTCGCGAGGAAGTGCTCGATGAGCGGCGGAATGTCCTCGGGGCGTTCGTGCAACGGAGGAATCGTGATGTGGATCACGTTCAGCCGATAGTAAAGGTCCTCGCGGAACTCCTCGTCCTCGATGCCCTTGAGGAGATCACGATTCGTGGCCGCGACCAGGCGGATGTGCACGGGCCGCGGACGGTTGTCGCCCACCCGCGTCACCGCCCGCTGCTCGATCGCCCGCAGCAGTATCGCCTGGCTGTGGTAAGGAAGGTTGGCGATCTCGTCGAGAAAAAGTGTGCCGCCGTCGGCCGCTTCGAAGTACCCTGCGCGGTCGTTGTTCGCACCGGTGAACGCGCCCTTGCGGTAACCGAATAGCTCGCTCTCGACCAGGGTGTCGGCCAACCCGCCGCAGTTCGCCGCGACGAACGGCTTGTCCGCCGTAATCCCCGCGTGGTGAATGGCCCGCGCGATGACCTCCTTGCCCGTACCGCTGGCGCCGGTGATCAGAACGTTGCTCATCGTGTTCGCGACACGTTCGATTGTCTCGCGGATGGCCCGCATCGCCCCAGAGACGCCGATGAGGTCGACCGGGCCCGCCGTGTGACGAAGCCGCTCACGAAGAACCTGGTTCTCCTTGGCGAGCACGTCCTGGGCGAGAAGCCGCTTGAGCTTGAAGATCACCTCGTCGAGGATCAGCGGCTTGCAGATATAGTCGCGGACGCCTTTCTTCATCGCCTCGACCGCGGTCTCCACCTCGCCGAAGCCGGTGATCACGATGATCGGCGCCTCCGGCGCCAGCCTCACGGCCTGGTCGATGAGGTCCATGCCGGTCATCCCGGGCATGCGAAGGTCGGTGATCAGGGCGTCGATGGGGTTGCTCTTCAGGGCCCGCAAGGCCTGCTTCCCGTCACCGAATGCAAGGACCCTGAAGCCCTCGTCGCACAGGACCTGGGCGAGGTTCTCGCGCAGCGTCGCTTCGTCGTCCGCCAGAAGGATAGTCTTGTCGTTCATCTCACTGATCCGGGGCCTGTGTGAGGATGGGCAGGTCCACGGTGAACTTGGTCCCGCCGCCTGGGCGACAATGAAAGTCGATCGTCCCTCCGTGCTTCTGCACGATCCCGTAGCTCACCGCGAGGCCCATTCCGGTGCCTTTGCCGGGCTCCTTGGTGGTGAAGAACGGCTCGAACACACGACGGCCGACGTGCGCGGGGATGCCGCAGCCATTGTCCTCGAAGTCGATCGTGATCGTCTGCGAATGACGACGCGCGCTGACCTCCAGCCGGCCGCCGTCCGGCATGGCGTCCAGCGCGTTGAGCAGGAGGTTGATGAACACCTGTTGCAACTGGGCGCGAAGGGCGAAGGACTTGGGCAGGTGTTCCGGTACGGACGACCTGATCTTCACCCGCTTCGCCCGGCGGTCGAAGGCCACGAGGCGAACGGCATCCTGCAACGTTGCGGCGACGTCGACGACCTCCCAATGGGCCGGCATGGGCCGGGCCAGGCTGGCCATCTGTCGAACCGTCGACGAGATGCGCTGTATGTGCGTCTGAATGAGATCCAGTTTCTCAACGAGGTTCGACGACGGCTTGCGCTTCAGAACTTGGACGATCGAGGAAATGCTCGACAGCGGATTGCCGATCTCGTGCGCCGTCCCCGCCGCCATCTGTCCGATGGCCACCATCTTCTCCTTCTCGACCATCTGGGCCTGCATCCGCCGCACCTGCGCGGCCTCCTCGTCCAGCATGAACATCAAGTTGTTGAAGCTCTCACCAAGCCGAATCAGCCCGTCCGGGCAAGCACGCCGGTACACCGCGCACTCATGGCATTTCTGGATGCTGACGGAACTGCCGTCCCCGTTCCCTGCGGCATTCGAAAGCGCCCGTACCTGCCAGCACGGCTGGTCGGTGACGTCGTACATCGGGCAGTCCGTGCGCCGGCACGCCAGGACGTCCCGGCAATGAAGCCGGTGCGGGTTCAGGAAACGAGTCCGAGAGTCCGAGTCGCTCCGGTACGCTTCCAGCCGGCGACCCAGCTCGTCCGCCGTGGCCGTGATGCGCCGCTGCTGCACGTTCATCAGAAGATGAACGGCCACAAACCCGATGCCCGTGACCAATGCCGCCCGGGCCGTCAGCAGGCCATGCCGCAAGGCCGTCGGCATGGTCGGGAAAAAGTGATGCTCCAGGACGTCGGATCCAACAAACAGCCCCGCGCACCCGGCCAGGGCCAGGCTCGCCAGCAAGGCGTACCGGGCCTTCCCCGCCGGGGCACCGGGAGTGAGCCGTGCGGCCGGCTCGACACCGACGCGCCCGCATGGGCCCGGCCCTTGACGCGTGCCTCGCATCGGGCTGTGCGCGTCAACAGGTGACCCGTTCTTCGCCGTCTCGGCCTCTAGGCACATTCGTCGGGCGTCCGGAAAGCCGTTCCAGGGGCACGTCGGCCGGCGCCTGGCCGGCCGTCGGCACGGTCGCTGGTCGCGCGCCCCCGCCTAGGCAACTGCACAGCAAGTTTCGTGCCGGGGCGGAGGGTTTGCCGTGGCGGGCCGGGTCTCGCGGGTCTGGCACGCCGATTGCTGAGGCCTTTCGAGCAGGCTAAAATCGTGTCATGGAGTGCGAGCCGTGCAGGTGACGCTTACGTGAAGCTCAGACGTGCGCGAAATGGTAACCGGTGGGCGCTGCTGCTGTTGTGCTTGTCCCTGCCGCTGAGCATGGGTGGGTGCGAGAATTTCCGCAACGACGTCGTCGACGCGTTCGAGGTTGCGACCCGCGGCCTCGTTGACGCCGTCCTCAACGCTGCATTCGACAGCCTGAGGTCGGGCCAGGGGCCCTGAATTTACCAGATTCCAGGTTCACTTCGTTTCCAGGCAAGCACGTTCCGAAGCTCCACGGCAGTTCAGTCCATCTCGTGGCAGGCCAGGCACAGGCGTGACCCCTCGATCGGCACCGTCAGGTGGTTCGATTCGAGATTGTAGAGATTGTGGCAGGAAACGCAGCCAACCACTCCCGACGGGAGGCTGATCGTCCGCGGAAGAAGTGCGGCAGGACGCAACGGAACCTCTGCCCGCCGCTTGCCCGCCGCAGGGTAAGCAACACCGATGGGGTGGTTTCGAGCTCGATCACCCACGTCACCCGCTGCTTGCCCGGGTGTCTGGTAGCCGGGTTCGCTTGCGGTCAACCCGTCATGACATCCGAGGCATCGCCGGGACGACGCATCCAGAATCCCGCGGCCCCGCCCGCCCGTGCTCACGTCAGGACCGATGTGAGCACGACCGATCGCCTGCCAGTGCATCGTTGCAGCACTCACCGTTGCACTCACGCCATGGCAGTTCACGCAGAACGGCCGCGCGTCTGACGACGACGCTAATGCACTTCGGAGGTTCGCTGCGCCGGCCACGGGCAGCGCTCGATGGCAGGTCAGGCAAGTCATCCGCCCTTCGTGATCGAGTGGCCAAGCCGCCGGGATGGCGACTGCACGCGACGGTACGACATACACGGGGTGGTTCATCACGCCCGGCCCGGCGCGCAGCCGCTCCCACGCATTGGCGTCGCCGTCGGGCCACGCCGCCAGCGCTACGACCTGCACGCCTGCCAACGAGGCGACCAGGAGCGGGTAGAAAAGGGTGGTGCGTGTGGCCAGTACGCCGGATCGTCGTGAATGGAACATCGGGCGCTCGGGATGGCGACGGCGCGCTCGCCTGGTTCGGCGGGGGCGGCAGGCGAAGCCTCAGGGGCGACACCGGCGGTGGTCCTCGGCGACGGGCCAATCGAAAGCGCTGTTGACACGGGCAGCGTGGAGCGGCCCCCGAGACCAGATGTACGATATCCGCTGTGGCATGAGGCCAGGCGGTGGCCCGAGCAGCGTCGTGGGCGCACCAACCCGCCAATTCTCATAACTGAGAAGGGACGTCGCAGTGGCCGCCGATCGCCCAGCGCCGCCGATCTGATCCACCTTGCACCGCAACCGGCACGCGAATTGCCTCCCAGCCCATCGGAGGCGCATGCATGCTCCACAGGCGGAATAGTCGGAATCGGGCATGGATCATGGCTGCGGTCGGCGCGATGGCCGGGGCTCAATCGGCACTACCGGCGCAGGACCTGCGACCACGCGGCGACGGGACCCTTGTCGACGGCTCGGTGTTCGGCGTCTTCGACGGCACTGCCGACGCCGCGGACTGGACCTTCAACGAATCGAGTTACGAAGGGGCCATTACACTCACGACCGATCCTGGGCCCGGCGTCGAGCATCGCGTCGTTTGCGAGTATGACCTCAGCGCATTTGCGGCCGCGCCTTCGATCGACGCCCATCTTACGTTCAAGCTCCGCGGCGTGGCGCGCTTCCCAGCGGATGCCGCGGAGGTCCAAATCATCGCGTACCCGGCGGATCTAAACGAAACGCTTTCGGACTTCTCGGCCGGACCGACGATCCTCGTGGCCACCCGATTCATCCAGCCGTTTCAGTCCGCCACGTCGTACATGGTGGACGCCGGCGGCGCCGTAAACCAGTTGTTACAGGGCGGCACGACGGCCATCGGCATTCGGTTTCAGATCAACCCCGACACCGCATCGGGCGCCAGCCAGGCCTTCGTGGATGTTCTCGATGCCGAGCCCGGCACCAAGCCGGTCCTCAGCGTGACCGTTGTGGTCCCCGGTGACTCCGACGGGGACCTCGACGTGGACCTCGACGACTACCGCGTGTTTACATCCTGCCTGCGCGGCCCGGACATTCCCGCAACAACGGCCTGCCGCCGGTTTGATTTCGATGCTGACTCCGATGTCGACCTGCGCGACGCGGGTCGGTTTGACCGGTATCACTCTCTCTACGGCCGCTGACCAGTAGCCGTGCCAAAACCGAGAGCGTCCCTGCGACCATTCCCAAAACAGGGAAACGTCCAATCGGCGTCCGGAGTCGCGGCCGGTTTGCGAGCCGAACGTAACTCTTTATCTGACAAGAGTTAACGGTCAGATCGACCCAACCGACGCGCCCCCACCCGAAGCCGATAACCGCGCGGTACGGCACTTGCCGCACTTGGTCCTGTGAGCGGGCCCGCGATCCGTGCCCGTTTGGCATGGCGAGGACGGGCCCCACAGCGATCCCGTGTATTCAGCAAGGGGAGATCGACGATGATTGGCGTTCATCTGACCGCGATCGCAACGGCAGCTCTTACGTTCGGGCAGACCTCGAACCTCACGTATCTCGACACCTATGTCGGTGCCACTGCGCCCGCGCGTGTCGCACCGACAGGGGGTGGTGGAATCTACGTAACCGACCCGGCCTCGGGACAGGTCGTCGAGTTCGACGCCCTCGGCGCGGTGGCCGGGACCTTCGATATCCCTGAAGGCCCGGTCGGCATCGCCGCTCACACCGACGGCCGCTTCTTCGTCTCTCGCGACGACGGCCAGGTTGGTGTGTACCATCCGAGCACGACGGTCTCGCTCGGCACCGTGGACCCGAGCCCGATGACGCTCACCGCGCCCGGTGACATGGCGTTTGACGGCGGTGCGATCCCGCCCGAGCTCTACGTCGTCGACGGCGCCGCAAATCGGATCCTCGTCTTCGAGGAGACCGCGCCTGACTCCTGGACACTCGACCGATCATGGGGCATGGCTGGAAGCGGGCTGGGCATGCTCATGTCACCCCAGGCGATCGCCCTCGACACGACACTCGGCCACGTCATCGTGACCGACACCGATAACTTCCGCGGCCAGGTCTACGACGCGGTCGGCACGCTGCTGTTCAAGTTCGGCTACCGCATTCTCTACGCGCCGGCGAATCAGACTGCGTGGTTCGCGCGGGGCGCGGGCGTGGCCGTCGATGCGTGCAGCAACATCTATCTGACCGATGCGCTCATGGGAACGGTGCGGGCGTTCAGCCCGACGGGCGTGGAACTCGATCCGGCCCATCTCCCGGCGATCATGTACGGTGCGGTGCCCGGCCAGCTTCGCAACCCAAGTGACATTGCGATGGACGCTGCCGGCACCCTCTTCGTCGCCAACACGAGCAACGCGGCGGTCGAGGTGTTCAGTGTCGATTGTTCGACCGGCGGGGGCGCGGCGATGCCGTCCAGCGATGATTCCTTCGTTGATCGCAAGAGCCGGCGGAACAGCCACCTTCGCGCTCAGCACAAGGTCCAGGTCCCATTCCCTGACAATCCAGCCGATATCGGCCTGGCCATCTTGAACAACGAGTACAGCGAGGCGTTTGACGTGAACCGGGATCACGCGGTCGACGTTGCGGACCTCGAGTTGGCCGTCGAGCACTTCGGCATGGGAACCGTGGACGACTTCCTCCCGGGCGGCGTGGCGAGCCACCCGTACTATGAACCCCCGCACATTATCGACATCCCCAATCGCTGCGGGCGCTGCCACTCGATGGACGGGGCGCCGGGCGGCGATCTCGATGAGGCCGCCGGTCAGGAGAACCTGTGTATCTCCTGCCACTCGGCCGGCAAGATCGCCGGCGAGATGAGGATTGGAACCGGCGATACGGGGCTGAACCACCCTTGGGGGATCCCGGCGGCCGATGCCGACCCCGGCCCGGCGCCCGGCAGCGAAGTGGCCGACCACCTCGAGAACGGAAACATCCGTTGCGGCACCTGCCATGAACCGCATGAGTTCGACGTCAACGTCGGGTACGTGCGAACCGTCGGCGACAAGCTGAACCTCTGTGGCGACTGCCACAAGGAAGCCGAGGAATGGACGCATGCCGGACACTCCGACGAGCACGCGGAGGCCTTTGTCCACTACGACTGGTCGCTCCCCAACCGGTCCGCTTGCCGCCGATGCCACTCCGGCAACGGCTACATCGGTCTCTCCGAGGGATTGCCGGCCGCCGAGCAGGACGGTTCCTTCCGTGTCGTGGATTGCCTGGTCTGTCACGCGACGCACGGCAAGCCGCAGGACGGTGAACTGCTGCGTATCTACGATGAAGTCGAACTCCCGACGGTCGGGCCCGATGTCACCATCACCGGCGTCGGGACCATGGCCACCTGCATGGCCTGCCATAACGGGCGGCGGGCGCCGGATGACGGCAGCCTGACGCCGCACTACATGCTCGGCGGCGTCATGCTCGAAGGGCTCAACGCCAACGACTTCGGCTACACGCTGTCCAACTCGAACCATACGACGAACCCGAGCGTCACCTGTGCCACGTGTCACATGGCGGCGGTGCCCACGATGGGGCCGGGCGCCGGCAAGGTGGGTGGACATACGTTCAACGTCGTCGATCACGACTCCGGCTTCGAGAACGCTGCCAACGCTTGCGCCGGGTGCCATACCGGCTTGGACACCGTCAATCGTGACGCCGGCGGAGACTACGACGGTGACGGGTTCGTGCTCGGCGTGCAGGATGAGGTGATGGGGCTCATGGATTCGGTTCTGGCCGCCCTCGAGGCCAAGGGAGCAATCAGCCTGGGCGGGTACCCCTATTGGGACCGGTCGGCTGTGGAGCCGGCCGACGCCAGCGTCGTGGATCAAGCAATCTGGAACTACGAATACGTGAAGAACTCCGGCGACTACGGCGTGAAGAACACCGGCTACGCGGTGGGCATGCTCCAGGTCGCCTACGTTGCCCTGACCGATCCGACTCCGCCGCCAGCCTGGGCGCCGCGCTTTGCACCGTGATTTCGTCCTCCCGAAGGGTGCCACGGCCGCTTCCCGGGCGGCCATGGCACCCGACGCGCCTCGCCACGTCGCCGGCCGGTGCTTCTTTGGGACACCTCCTGCTGCGAGAATCCCCACTCGCACCCACGCCCCGCGAATCCCTTCCCGCGGCCTTCGGTCCTCGGACTCCGAGCTTCGCGCCTCACGTGTCGCCGCCGACAGCCTTCGTCGGACGCTCGCGCTGTTTGTGAAAACGGCGACAGGACCGTAGCCTTATCCGCCGGTCGGGCACCGGGTTCCCTATGCAGTCGCAGGACGCCCCTAACACGTCAGACACATGCACCGAGGACGTCTTCTGTCCGAATTGCAGCTACAACCTCCGCGGAACGACCGGCGCGTGCTGCCCCGAATGCGGGTATTCCGTGGAGGCCATGCGCCGCGGGGAGGTACGGATTCCATGGGAGCGCCGGAAAGTAATCGGCCGTCTGCGAGCGTATTGCCAGACGGCCTGGATGGTGACGTTCCGGCCCCGGCGCGTCGCAGAGTGCATGACAGGCGAGGTCGGCTACTGCGACGCACAGTGGTTTCGGTGGCTGACGATCACAGTAGGGTTCGTACCTGTGCTGCTTCTCACGTTCACCGCCTACCAGGTCGCTCCACCGGCTTACGCCGCCGTCGGTTTCTCCATACAACCTGCGTCTGCAACATCACTCGGCGAATGGGCCTACGCCCAGGTCTGGCCCGTTGCCGTGCTGCATCTGTTTATCCTGCTGTTCCTCGCCGGCGCGACGGGTATCCCGAGCTACTTCTTCCACCCGAAGTCGGCGTCAGTGACGCGTCAGGACAACGCGGTGGCGATGAGCTACTACACGTCCGGCCCGTTGGCGTTTCTTGGGATTCCGCTGGTCGCCGGGGCAGGGAGCGTCTTCTACGGAGGTGCAATCTCCGACGCGGGATACGGCATGGCGCTGGCATGCATCGTGACCTCGATCGCCCTTCCCTTGACCTGGTGGCTCAATCTCGCTCACACATTTCGCGCCGTCCTGCCGCGCCGTCCGGGCCGTTTCGCTGCCCTCGCCCTCGGCGTGCCGGTCCTGTGGCCGGCGCTCGGGGCCGTAGTGTTCGTCGCCCTTCCGGCCGTCCTCTTCTACATCCTGGTGATCATCGAAAGCCTGCGACCGTGAGGCCTGCACATCACTCGTCCACCGGCTCGCCATCCAGGTGGAACAGGAGGTCGCTCGCGTTCCAGTCCAGCCTGCCATCCGGCCCGACTGCTTGAACCCCACCGTTGTCCTTTCCATCTCTCCACACACTGTAGAGCACCGGATCGTTGGATCGCAGCTTGTAGCGGATCGCCCCGGCGTCCGGGTCGAGCGGGTCCACGGGAACCGCCGGGAGGTAATCGGGCACAAGCTCACTCAGCGTGCTCGGCCGACGGCCGTGATCGATCTCGAAGAGCCGTATCGCCAACGCCGTCGCCGCCATTCGGCGCAGGGCCAAGTGGCTATAGAACAACCTGACCGCGTGCACCTGAGTGGCCGGACCGATGTCACTAAAGGGACGTGCGAGGCGCTGAATGGGTGACCGCTCCGTCAACAGAACGCTCAACATTCCCTCGGCGTCTGGCCAAGTCGGCGCGGCCGTCGCTCGGACAAGCAACGAATGCTGTCCGGCCGTCTGGAGTTCGTCGAGCCCGTACGCTGGATCCCAGATCCAGTCGTTGACACGCGCAAACGGACGGAATGACCGCCCCCCTCCGAAGGCCTTGATTTGATTCTCCGCACTTTCGCGCATCGCCAGGGAATACGCGCGCTCGCCAAGCCATGTGAATTCGAGTGCGCGGCGCGGGGTCGCCTCGTCGAGCAACGCAAGGATCAGGTCCTGGACCTGCCCGCGCGAGGCCAGAGTGCCTTCGTCCGTCGCTTTGTCACCCGCAGCGGCGATCGCGAGTCCTGCCCCGCGTTCCTCGATAATGGTGTACTCGAGGCGATGAATGGCCCACGCGACGAAGGAGGATATGAGCGTGGGATGTTCATCGACCGCGTCGGCGAACAAGACCGCGTCGTGTAGCGTCGCGACCGCATCCCGATGGTCCTCTTGGCGAAGCCTGTAAGACATGGCAAACCGAAGCAATCGGGCGAGTGACCGCTGCTCGCGACCGAGCCCGAGGTTCATGGGATTGGCAATCCGGTGCCCGAGCCGATGGCTCCAGGCAACCTGCGGACGCCTGCGAGCCTGCCGGACGAGTTGCAACGTCCTTTGGTTCGCCTGCATCAGCGCGTCGGCCGCAGCAACTCGCGAATCGAACAGCGTGGGGTCATCGGTGAAATGCCGTGGTTCCGTTCCATCGGGCGTGGTCAGCACCATCTGACCCATCGCTCGCTCGTAGAGAAGCGCCGCGTTCTGGTCGTCGGGAACGGCGCCCAGGATCGCGTCGATGTCCCCGGCGAGCACCGGCTCGCCGCCGGCCCGCCATACCACGATCGCGGCCTCCAGCCTCCGGCTTGCCTCCCAGCCCCACCAGGGCGTGCGTCGTGGAAAGGTTCGGATGATCCCGTGGGTGCGATACCCACCCGGCAACTGGTCGTTCCAGCCGGAAGCAGCCGAAGTGTCGGCGGAGGTAACGAAGCCGTAGGAAGCCTTTGGCG
>Ga0214472_10000514_pt1 | contig 47438 bp, 34 predicted proteins | sample RVTome_6_FD_207662 | JGI IMG/M metagenome (GOLD analysis project Ga0214472, IMG submission 207662) | Soil microbial communities from uranium-contaminated site in the Upper Colorado River Basin, Wyoming, United States - RVT140D175 | ecosystem: Environmental > Terrestrial > Soil > Contaminated >...
TTCGGCCACAGCCGCGACGGCTGATTCGCGATCCCCCGCAAGGACGACTTCACAGTTGTCGAAAGCCCAACGGAGTTGCCGCCGCAACCCGTCGTCGTCTTCTACGACCAAAAGCTTCGGAGTCGTTTCACTCATAACAGATCTCTATACCATCGTTTTGACAGGTTCATTTCAAGGCTTCAGGCCGAAGTCGGTGCGACGGGATCGACCGGCGGTGATGTCCCCATTCTGCCCGAAGCAGCCGACGAATCCTGGGCGGCGGGGTCGTCTACGATCGGCAGGGTGATGCGCATCGTGGTTCCGGAGCCCGGATTGCTGATCACTTCCAGGTCTCCTCCCAGTTCTCTTGCATACTCGCGGCATTGATAGGCGCCAATGCCCATGCCGCTGGATTTGGTCGAGCGGAACGGTGTAAACAGTTCGTTCATGACAAAATCCCTGTCCATTCCGTGTCCGTTGTCCGCAACCTCTATGACCGCCGCATTGTCTTTTTTGTTTAGGCTGGCTCTCACCCAGCCGTTCGAGTCGACAGCGTCGATCGCATTCTGCAGAAGATGATTGATGATTGCGCCCAGGCGATCTCGATCAGCAGCGACACTGACATCGATCCCGCTCCAATCTACACTTAAATCTATGGAATCATTTTGTTTAATTCGCGTTAATTTCTCCAGTAACGGCCCTATTTTCACGATGCCGCGCGCATTTCCTGCCGGCTGATCGTTGCCGAGCCGGTCCATCAGGCGGCGCATCTTTGAGACGGCATCGTTGAGGGTATCGGTCATATCCTCGCGAAATTGCTCGTTGTGTCCATGCTTATCCAGGTTTTTGGACATAAGCTCCAACTGGCTCACCAGATTCTTGATGTCATGGATCACAAAGGCGAAGCGCCGGTTGAACTTGGCGAATTCACGGGACTCGGCCAGAGCGACCGCGTTTTTCTGTTCAGCCAGATAGCTGGCGGCCTGTCGGCCGGTTGTCTTGAGAAGATCATAATCTTCCCATCCCAGGGTCCGCACTGCGCGCGGCCGGGCAAGCATTAAAAAGCCGATGAGGGTCGCGTGATGGGTCAGTGGAACAATGATCCAGGCATTTTTCAACTGCAGCAGCGCTTCAGGCGGAACCATATCGCCGTATTTCTCGGGGAATTTCTGTAGTTCCAGGATGTCGATCAGCCATTGACGTTCTTCCAGGAACTGGACCATCGAAGCGGCCTCGTCGGCACGCAGGCTTGGAACGGCCATATTCCATGTGCCGTACACAGCGTAACGGTCATCCTGGCGAAGCCAAAGCGCACCGCCGGGACTTTCGACAATGTCTGCGATGGCTTGAATGACGCGGACGCCCAGTTCTTCCGTCTCCTGCGATTCCGATACGGTACGGGTGAAACGCAGCCATTCTTCACGATAATCGTAGCGGTAGGTGTAGAAATGCTTTCCTATCAGCACCTTAACATAGGCTCTGACGGTTCCTGAAATCAGCAGTACAGCCAGCACGATGATCGCGCCGAAGAAAAAAGTTGCCTGGATGATCGTGCCCCAGGCGCCCTCGACCTGCTGCAGATAAAAGCCAACAGCAGCCATGATGCTGATGTAGAGCCCGCTGGTGGTCAGCGTCGTGGAGTAGAAGGCGATCTTGCGCGAGACGGTGATATTGGTCCGCCACATTTCGTTGCGGCGCGAAGAGATGGCAATCAGCGGCACGACCATCGCCTGCACACCGCCGCGCGCCTGTTGAAAGCCCGCGTTTACCTCGCCAAACAGCAATGCATCGGCGTAGAAAAAAAGATCGTAGGCAAAGAGCCCGCCGATACCGATGCAAAGGAACTTTATCTTCCAGCGCTCGCCCTCGCTGGTGTTGCGGAACAACGTCTCGATCAACATCAAACCGGAAATGACCAGGATCAGCCGCAACAGGCAGCGAACCGTGAAACCGGCCGCCCAGCCTGCGGGCAGAAACAGCTCGTAGCCAAGCAGCCCGATTGAAAACAGGATAAAGAACGAGACGATATAGCGTCCCAGGCTTTTTTGCCGTGTATCGGCAGAGCCGCTTTGGAGGACACTCCAAAGAAAGGCAAGCCAGCACACCGATCGAAAGTTTTCGAAGGCTTCGATCAGACCTGAGATTCGGATTCCGGCCCAGTTTTCATAGGCTGCGAAAGCCAGCCACAGGGATGTCACGAAGCAGGCCAGGATCAGCAGATTGCCCTGTAATCGCCGTTCGTGGTTGAACAACAGCAACAGTGCGAGGATCAGGAATGCCGCAGCGCCGATAGTGTAGCTGACGGTACCGATGAGAGCAGTTTCTACGACCATTCTTCCTTATAGCATTTGATGCTGTTTAAGGCATTGAGCATATCTGAGTCTGTCCGCCGAGCATTTCGGTTGCTGCCTCACCCGGAAATCCTGCGATTATCGGCCTTCTTTCCAACATCCGACCCGGCTCCCTTTAACTATGTCTTTCCGAATTGCGGCTGTGAGTCAAAGAAATATCAACTCCTACAGGTTATCTCTCCAGAGATGTAAAATTCGTCAAGGTTGTATTATTGGAATTTTTGTCCGGGGAGTGCTTGATCTTTGCTGTGCGGTTCCTCTTCATGAGAGCGCGATTATCGTTAAGCGTTCGGTCGCAGGAATGTGCCATATATAGATTCGACGTCATTGTGAATTTTCTCGCTCCATAAAGTTAGCGCGGTTTATGATTCCGAACTCCAGCTCTTTCAATCTTGCGGTCGCAGAGTGGCGCCTGGCGCTGGGTGACGGTCGTGTACTGGTCGGTGCGGCCTGCGAGGCTTACAGCCGAAATTGCATTGGTGAGTCAAGGCCTGTGCCCGCTGCCGTTATGCCGCATGACGAGGCGGAAATCGTGGCCGTCATGAAGACGGCCAGTACCCACAAGATTCCGCTCTATCCCATCAGTACCGGGAATAACTGGGGGTACGGCAGTGCGACCCCCGCGGCTGATGACAGTGTCGTTTTAGATCTCAGTGGTATGACCCGTATCGTTGACGTCGATCCAGTTCTCGGTCTGGTAACCCTGGAACCCGGTGTGACTCAGCAGCAGCTCAGGGATTACCTCGATGACCGGAACCTGCCCTTTCTGGTGCCAGTGACGGGTGCGGGACCGACCTGCAGTCTCCTGGGTAATGCCCTGGAGCGGGGGTACGGCATCACACCGAACAGTGATCATTTCGCCGCCGTTACGGCCTTGCGCGCGGTCCTGTCGGATGGGCAGATCTACCAGTCGGCAATTGCCGAGGCCGGCGGGCGCGTAGTGGATCACGCCTATAAATGGGGCGTCGGGCCTTACCTGGATGGCCTTTTCACGCAGTCAGGCCTCGGCATCGTGACCCGGATGACCATTGCACTGGCCCGCATTCCCGAGCGCGTCGAGCTCTTTGTATTCGGTTTGCCGCGCGAAGAGGATCTTGAAGCAGCTGTCGATGCGGCTCGTGAACTTCGTCAGTCTCTGGGGGACGGGCTGAGCGCCATCAATATCCTGAACCGGCTGCGCGTGCTTTCGATGATCGAGCCCTATCCGGGAAGTGAGGTCGCACCCGGACAGGCGATCCCGTCCGATCTGGTTGACGCCATGGCGAAGCGCCGCCGGCTGCCTCAATGGTTCGGGATTGGTGCACTCTATGGCACGCGGGAAACTGTTCCGGCCATGCGCCGACGCGTGAAGCGGGTCCTCGGGCCACGCACCAAAGGATTGCATTTCTTCTCGAAAGGTAAGCTTCGGTTCTTGCGTGCCATCGTTTCAGCCTTGCCGGGACAGGCGGCTACGGTCTTGCAGGAAAGGCTGGGAACACTCGACGAAACGCTTGATATCCTGCTGGGCAGGCCTCGGGAAACCGCATTGGCGCTGGCTTACTGGAAGTCCGGAGGGCGGCCGGAGCCTGTGAGCCCTCCGGAAGCTCTTAATCCGGCTCGTGACGGCTGTGGTATCATGTGGTACGCACCGCTGGTTCCCATGACAGCGTCCGCGGCAAGAAGCTACGTCGATATGGTCACCGAGATCTGTCCGCGTTTCGGCATTGACCCTCTGATTACCCTGACCACGATCTCGGAACGCTGTTTCGACAGCACGGTGCCGATCCTTTTCGATCCGACTGTTGAGCAAGACCGTGCCCGGGCCTGTTATCAGGCGCTTTTCGAAGAGGGCCAACGGCGCGGTTTTCTGCCCTACCGAATGAACCTGCAGTCGATGAAACTTTATAGTGAAAAGCCGGATTCGGCTTATTGGCAGACCGTGGGCAAGATCAAACAGGCTCTCGATCCTTTTAATCTGATTTCACCAGGCAGATACCAACCCGACGCCATGCCACCGGCGAATTCGTCAGCCGGTCAACCCTTGAAAGCCCCTTCAGTCGAGTAATAATCGGGGGCTGCATTGATCCGAAATGTGTTAAGATGTTAAGATACTGAGTTGTTTTAATAACTTGATGTGCTTACATCTCTCTTTGCGTGGTGAATAGTGATCGGGTTTATTTGAACCATAAATTAGGTCTAACGAAATTCATAAATAGGACATCGGCCCGCTGAATGATTTATCATTGTGCATGGTAGGCGCCGCTGAGGTGACATAACCGTTGTCAGGTTGTGAAATGCCTGGAATTCGAACGAGCAGGGATATGACCATGTCAAACCGATCTGAACTCCGGACGAAGCGAATCCGTCTGCTGACAAGCGTTGCGATGGTGCTGGCGCTGCTGGTGCCCATCACTGTGCAGGGAGCGACCGACAACAGCAAGTCTGTGGCTTACTACGAAGAGGCTCTGGTCTATTTTCAGCAGGGTCAGCTCAACCCGGCGATTATCCAGCTGAAGAATGCTTTGCAGCAGGATCGCGACAATGTTGAAGCCCGGATGCTGTTGGGGCGTATCTATGTGCAGATCGGCGATGGGCCTTCTGCGGAAAAAGAGCTGAAAGCGGCTGAGGCCCGGGGGGTTGCAAGGGACAGCATTCTCGTGCCCCTGGGGCAGGCATATCTGTTGCAGCGAAAGTTCGATGATGCACTGCGCGAGGTTGCGTCCGGAAGCCGGGACAATGCCTTTGAGACCGACGTGCGCCTGATCAGAGGCAGCGCGAATCTTGGTCTTTCAAAGTTCGAAGAAGCCATCAAAGAGGCGAATGCTGCGGCCGAACTGAGCCCGCGGGACGCCCGTGCAAAAATACTGCAGGGTCGCGTCTACGGTGCACAGCGAAACTATCCGGAAGCGGAAGCCAAGATTGACAGTGCCCTGGCCCTGACCCCGGAATCGATTGACGCTTTGCTGGTCAAGGCTGAGTTGCGCCGCTTCGCGAGCGACTTCGACGGAGCCATCGCGAACTTCGATAAAGTTCTTCAGATCAGCGCCAGCAACATCCCTGCTCTTCTTGGCCGCGCGACATCCTTGATCGCGCAAAACAAGGACGGTGAGGCGCAGGCGGATCTGGATGCCGTGAAGCAGTTCTCTCCAAAGCATCCGACGGCTCACTATCTGACGGCTCTCACGCTGTCCAAGGCGCGTGATTTTGAAGGCGCGCGGGATGCTATACAGGAGATTGGGCCCTATCTGGACAACTTTGCACCTGCGCTGTATCTGGCCGGCGCCGTCAGCTATGCGACCAACGAGCTGGAGCGTGCACAAAGTTACCTGACGCGTTATCTGTCGCGTTTCCCCGACTATCTTCCGGCTCAGAAGATTCTGTCAGCCACATATCTGCGCAAAGGGGATCTGGATCGGGCGCTTGCCATCCTTGAGCCGCTCGCAAAATCCCATCCGGACGATCCGCAGGCGCTCGCTATGCTGGGCGAAGCCTATCTGCGTGCACAGCGCTACTCGGAAGCCACGACTTATCTGGACCGGGCGACGGAACTTGCTCCGGATGACGTAAAAATCGCCCGGGGACTGGCGGTCAGTCACATGAGGTCGGGACAGACCGAACAAGCGATTGACGTTTTGGAAGCTTCACCGAATGTCGGCGGACCGGATGCAGCCGCATCGAAAATCATCCTGGCGCAGATGCAGATCCGTACCGGCAAGTACGAAGAGGCATTGAAGGTTGCGACCCAGCTTCGCGAACAAATGCCGGACAGCCCGATTCCTCTCAACCTGTTGGGAAGTGCGCTGAGCATCAAAGGCGACATCCCAGGCGCGCGGCGCGTCTTTGAAGAGGCGGTTGCGGCATTTTCCAATTATCTGCCGGCACGAATGAACGTTGCCCGTCTGGATATGGTGGAAAACAAGCCAGAAGAAGCCAGAAAGAAGTATCTTGAGATTCTCGAGCGGAGTCCGGATTACATCAACGCGATGATTGCCTTATCGGAACTTGATGTGAGCGCGGGTGATTCCGAGGGGGCTGCTGGCTGGCTGAAAAAAGCGATTGAGATCAATCCGGAGTCCGTCGCACCGCGTTTGCGCCTCGCAAATTTCTATGCCGGTCAGGACAAATTTGATCTTGCCAAGCCGATTCTGGATGAGCTTGAACAAAAAAATGCTGATAATCCGCGGATTTTGCAGGCGGTCGGACAGGTGTATGTCGGACAGGCAAACTATGTGGTTGCAGCGGAAAAATTCGAGAAACTGGTCGCACTCGCCCCGATATATGTGAACGGGCGGCTTTTACTCGCCCGTGCGCAGGCCTCTGCAGGCGATTTGGACAGTGCGCACAAAACCTACGAAGCGGTACTCGGGATCGAGCCGATCAATGTGGACGCCCATCGTGCACTCGTCGAGATCGACGTCCGTAAAGGTAATCTGGATATGGCACTGCAAACGGCTGTTGCCCTTCGGGACAAGCTGCCGGACCAGGCGATCGGATATCAGCTGGTGGCTGGCGTGTCCGAGGCGAAGGGGCAGTTCCCCGAAGCGGTTGAGGCTTATGAGGCGGCCTGGGGCAAGCAGCAGAACGGTCCGTTGGCGATTGCCCTGTACCGTGCCCGTACGCGCGTCATGGGCAAGGCGGAGGCCCTGCAGGCGCTCAAGGGTTGGGTCGACGGGAACCCCGATGACGCGAAGGCTCGTCTCGAGTTGGCCGGAGGACAATTGGAGGTGCAACAGTACAATGAGGCTCTCACGAATTATGAGAGCCTTAATGAGACCAGTCCCGGACACCCGATCATCCTGAACAATCTCGCATGGCTGTATCAGGAGCGGAATGATTCCAGGGGCCTGGAATATGGCGAGCTGGCACTGAAGGCAGCCCCTGGGCAGCCTGCAATTCTGGACACCGTCGGTTGGATTCTCGTGCAGCGTGGTGAGGCTGCTCGCGGAGTCGAGTTGTTGGCGGATGCCAGCGAGAAGCTGCCGAAGGATCCTGAAGTTCAGTTCCACTACGCCTTCGCCTTGAAGGCCGTGGGCAAGATCGAGGATGCCAAGTCCAGACTGGGTGAATTGCTTAAATCGCATAGCGGTTTTTCGTCGGAGACCGACGCCCGCGCGCTGTTGAAAGAGCTTGGCGGATGAGTGACGGACGCTTCGTCAGTTGACGCTCGTGATCCACTTTAAACAATATGGTTGGACCAGACTCACCGGTACGACGGATCGCTTGCGGCGATTCCCTCTACACCGGATCTGATCTAGCGGGATTGACAAGAAGTGTTCAGCCTGTTCGGGGAGTGAGTGAATGCCGGACGTTCATTCGGAGCCCGGATCTATGCAAACTCTGGAAGTCGGTTCGCTGTGCAGACATTCTGCGGATAAGAAAACGGCGCGTTATGATGTGATCGTTGTCCTCGGGGCCGCGGTCTGGTCTCGTGGCCGTCCCAGTCCGACATTGGATCGACGGGTGCGCCATGGTCTTGAACTGTTTCGCGAAGGCCTGGCTGATCGCCTGCTGTTCACCGGGGGGCTGGGACGCCATGCGCCTTCCGAAGCCGAAGTGATGCGCCGGATCGCGATTGAGGCTGGTATCGACCCCAGCCGTATCGAGGTTGAAACCGCTTCGCGCAGTACGCTGGAAAATGCGGTGAATTCAGCCAGGATAATGTCGGATCATGGCTGGACCTCGGCGCTGTTGGTATCGGACAGGCTTCACCTTCCTCGGGCGCTGCTCGCATTTCGTTCGGTAGGTGTGAAGGTTCGCGCACATGGTGTTCCGGGCGGCTGGCGGCACAGCCCCTTTCGAAAGCAGTGGCACTATCCTGTATATGAGATGATTGCTTTCGCCTGGTATCTCGGCCTGATTCTACTGGGTCGGCACAGGAGCGTGCGCAAAAACTGACGTGTCGCGCGTGGACAGCATCCGGGCTCGGTTCAGTGTGGTTCCCGGATTACTGATTTTCGTCCCAGATAAAGCCTTTGCCGGGTTGGAACGTCATGGCTGAAAAAGACTGATCCACGTCACGGAATTTCCTGCGCAGTTCTTTAATGGCGCTAAGCACCACGTTCTGCCGGTCTTTCGCAGATGGCATGAGACGCGACTCGTCCGGCTTAATAATTTTGTAAAGTTCGATGAGCGGGGTGGATTCGCCGGGCCGGGACGACAACAGGGCGACGATGCTGCTTTCCGTGGCTGTCAGGGACAGCGGGTGACCCAGCCACGTGACGGTTTGATCAACCTTTGCCAGCCCGGTCTTGCTGAATGCGACCCGATCCTTTGCACGCTGGCGGGATGGCGCGCTTTGGGCCCACTCGTCCTGACTGGTTCTGCCAAGTGCGACCGGTTGAAGCGCCGGTGCCGGGGGCAGGCCGGCGGCCAGGCGGTCAGGATACCATCTGTTGCCGCTGCGTGGAGAGCCGGCAACGATGTTGTTGTCGGTCATTTCAACCGGAACCGTCGAATGCACCAGGAGGCCTGGGCGGTCCATGATTATCGTGTTGCCGGTGATGATGGCCGTGCTGTCGGGATGAGTCGGGGAATCGTCTTCCAGTGCGATGCCTATCAGATCGGGATTTGCACTGTTCGGCCCCTTCTGAAGAACATTGTTTCTGATTGTGATGCTGCCGCCATTGGGCAGATCGATGGTCCTGCTGTCCTGTCCGAGGCTCGAACCGATTTCACTGTCTTCGATGGTCGTTTTGAGAGCACGGCTCTTGATTTCGTGCGCTTCCTCCCTGGAAGAAACAATGCGGCTGCGCCGCACAATCAGGTGTGTGCCGCCGCTCATGTAGATGGCATGGGCGCGCCCCACTGAACCGAGGCGTTCAAACAGACTGTCTTCCACGATCACGACGCCGACTTCACCACCGGATAGCAGACCCTGTTGGCTGTCGTGGAAATGGACGTTTCTCAATGTCAGATTACGACCGCGCAGACGAATGCAGGCGCCGTTGAGGTCAGGGACCACAATGCCGGAGCATTCCAGCCCTTCGACAACGGTATTGTTGCTCATGATAAGCAACGCCGCCTTGCCCTCAGCCGCCGTGTCCCGCAGCGCAGCGCCCCTGGCGGCGGCGATGGTGACGCCGTTGGCCGTGAGAACCGCCGCTTCGCGGTAATCGCCAGCTTCCATCTCGAGCCGGTCGCCGTCCTGCAACGACTCAACCGCCGCGGTGAAGGAGTGAAACTGACAGTGCTTTGCCAGGTTGCCGGGCGCACAGAGCGTAACGGTTCTTGAAGCTTGTGTAGCGTCGCCGGCAGCCAGGAGACTGACCAGTCCCGCGACAAGAGCACAGGCGATCATTGAAATTTCTGGGCGAAGGTGGCGTTCTGCCATGAATACCCGCAGTTGGAGGATTTTGCCGTCAGGCCGGTCTCTCACCATACTCAGTGTTCTTTTCCTATTCCTTTAGGTCACAGAAATTCCACAGGCTTTAGCGTGCTTCCGAGGAAATCTTTATAGAAGCTTAAAACTCTTCCGCTAGGCCTATTTTTTGTATTCTTGGTCGGTTTGCGCAGGCGTTGGTTTTTGTTTGCGTGTCACCTGCTCTTAGATTGTCAGCCCAAGGTCCCGTCAATGCCCGAATCCCTGAGTCAGCCTATCGCGAAAGCGCCGTTGTTATCGAGACCCGGAACGGCATCTGCCGTCATGGTGGGGATCCCGCGCGGGGGTGAGCCTTCGGTGAAGGACATGCGTGATATTGTTGCCGATCTTTATGCGCCAAAACCCTGGCTTTACTGGCTGGACTTTCTGAGCTGTGCAGCAATCGGCTGGATCGCCTTTGCCATGGCGGCGACTTCCGAGATCTTCGCTCCGCTGCAGATTCTGTGTATCGCTGTCGCCGCGCTTGCCCTGTACCGTACCGTCTGCTTCACACACGAACTGGCGCATCTGCAGAAAATGGCGGTTCCGGGCTTTCGCATTGCCTGGAATGCAATCTGCGGGATTCCGCTGCTGGTTCCCGATTTTCTCTATCACGGGATACACAAGGCACATCACAGCAAGAACCGGTACGGGACGAAAGAGGATGGTGAATACCTGCCCTTCGCCTCGCAGGCAACCTGGCATATTGCCGCGCATTTTGTGTTAAACCTTGTGCTGCCGCTGCTGTCGGCGTTCCGCTTCGCTGTATTGGCGCCGTTATCGCTGTTCTCTGCACCCTTGCGAAAATTCATCACGTTACGGGCTTCTGCAATGGCAATTAAGATGGATTTTACCCGGGACGTGCCGTCACGGGGCAATGAGAAGCAGCGCTGGGTCATTGAAGAAAGTCTTGCAAGTCTTTATGCGGTGCTCGTTGTCCTGGGGATCGCTTCCGGTCTGTTGCCGCTGGAAACAGCGTTTGTCTGGTATGGTGTTCTGGTTCTCATCGGGACCATGAATTCCCTGCGTGCCGTCGGTGGAACACATCGATATCGAAGCGACGAGACGGCCATGGGCTTTGCGCAGCAGATCGAGGATTCCGTGAATGTTCCCGGAACCGGTCCCGTCAATCTATTGCTCTGTCCTGTCGGCTTGCGGTTCCATGCCCTGCATCACCTTATGCCGGGACTGCCTTATCATGCGCTTGGTACCGCACACGCCCGCCTGATGGCGCAGTTGCCCGCCGAAGCGTCCTATCGCGGCACGGAAGTGAGTTCGGTCTGGGCGGGTTTCGCGCAGGTGTGGCGTGAAGCGGCAGGCAGCAGCAGGTCTCCTTCGCGGGTACCTCAAACCTCCACGATCCGTTAGATTGCCTCACTTTCTTTGCTGACGTGGTGAAAAACCATCAGACTTCAGTGGCTTCTTCATTCGGGTCGCCGCAAGAAAGCTCAGCATCCAGACAAGAAAAAACCCCCTGCCCGAAGGCAGGAGGTTTTTTCTCTGGTAACTCTAAGTCGGGGTGGACTTAGGAGGTCTTGCAGCGGCGTACTACACCTAGGCCAAGCAGGCCGAGGCCGAGCAGCGCCAGAGTGCCGGGCTCGGGAACGGCGCGAGCGGCGATCTGGAAGGAGGTCTGCAGAACGTTGTTCTCACCTTCCTGCGTGATGAAACCGATACAACCGGGATCTTCGCCTGCTGCTGCGCAGGCTTCGTCGGACAGTGGGCCGAGGCCTGCTGCCGCCAGGGTAACGGTGTAAACAAATTCATCGAGGATGAAATCAAACGTCAGAGCGCCTGGATCCTGCAGCACGAAGATATCGGCACAGGGCGTGCCGCCGGTACCCGGTGTGCAGCTGCCGCTGTCAGGAAAATTGGTGGTCTCTTTAAACAGAATGTCGAAGGCGATCGGAAAAGGTCCGATAGCAGCGCCCGCCGGGTTAATCGGGGTCAACATCAGTGTGGAGACAAGCCGTGCGTTTTGCAGGGTTAAGCTGTCGCCTGAGATGGCGTTGTTCGCGTGGGTCAGGGATGCACCGGCGACGCTTCCACCATTGGTGAACAGGCTCGGTGGATTGCCGACGGTCGGTGTTACGAACAGCTGGCTTGGGCCATTGCCGCCCTGGCCCCATGACAGAACCGTCGGCAGACCGCCGAGGTTGCCATTGGGGGCCGACCCGACGACGCCGTTGTTGGTCGTGTCATTGGGAACAGCGTTCTGATTAGGAGCAGCAGGGTTGAAAGCGGAAAAGCCGCTCTGAACAACAAAACCCCATTCGGTGATGAGCGCAGCGGACGCCTGTCCGATACCGGCAAAGAGCGTAAGGGCAACCGCCGTACCGCTCAAAATCTTTGAAAACTTGGACATAAAACGTCTAATCCTGACCAGAGTGAATTTTCGATTAATGTAAGCAAGTTTCGGGCCAGTAAATTATTATTAGAGAAAACAATGTGTTAATAGATATTTGGCGAGTTTCAATTAAACTTTTGTAAAGTAGAGCGACAGAATCCCGACTCAAGAATGTCACAGCTAACACGGCAAGGCGTGAGATTCGTTCGAAATATTATTGAAAACAGTAAGTTGCGCCAAATTGCAGCGGTGTAAGATTTCTCAACACCGCTTTTTTGGTGTGCCCGCGAGCGGCTTTTGCGCGCCGCTGCACTTCAATGGCAAGGACGAAGAAATGCTCACGGGAAGAGCTGTATCAAAGCGAATGCAGGCAGTGGGAGGGGAATGCTTGTGCCGTTCGCAATCTGCCGAGGGCGAGTGTGGCCGGGCCGTGCTCCAAAAAGGTAAAAAAAAACCTCCTGCCGCGAGGGCAGGAGGTCTTTCCGATAAGCTCAAGTCCGGAGGGACTTAGGCTGCAACCTTGCGGCGGCGGGCAACGCCCAGGCCGAGCAATCCGAGGCCGAGAAGGGCCAGGGTGCCGGGCTCGGGAACGGCACGGGCCGTAATCGAGAAGGCCGTTGTCAGCACGTTTTCCTGCTCTTCGATGGTCAGGAAGCCGATACAGCCGGATGCTGCGCCTGCAAAGGCACAAGCCTCGTCACTCAGCGGGCCGATCCCGTCGATGAGCAGCTCGACGGTGTAAACAATACCGTCGAGGATGAAGTCGAAACTCAGAGCCGGATCGTTGGCCAGCACGAAGATATCCGCACAAGGCTGGCTGCCGGTACCGGCAGTACAGTCATCGGTGCCGCCGTTGTTGTCGAGACCGAAGTTATCCGTCTCTTCAAACAGAATGTTGAAGAAGATCGGTACAGGACCGAAAGGGGTACCCGGTGCCGGAGCGATTGGCGTGAGCAGCAGAGTTGAGGCCAGCGTAGCGGTCTCAAGCGTGGCGCCTGGGCCAATGATTCTGTTCTGATGGGTAAGAGAAGCGCCAGCAACCGCTGCGCCATTGGTGAAGAGACCGCCCGGTCCTCCGCTAATCGTCGGTGTGACCATCAGCTGACTTGGGCCGGTGTCGCCGATACCCCAGGACAGAGTGGTTGGAAGTCCGCCGATACCAGGATTAGGCACGGAAGCTTCGACGCCGCCTGGAATCGCGCCAGCAGGTCCGAAGTCCGAGAAGCCGCTCTCAATGGTGTAATCCCACTCGGTTACCAGATCAGCGGACGCCTGTGTCGCGCCGACCATGAGCGTCAACGCGACTGCGGTTCCGCTCAAAATATTCCTAAACTTATTCATCGATTTCACTATCCCTCGCAAATGAAGTTCGTAGCTCCTAAGATAGCAAATTGCGTGCCAGTTAATTTTATCGTTGAATCGCAATGGCATGTGGCCCCGAGACGATTTTACCTGTGTGCGTCTGTAAAGAGATCCGACACAAAATCGCAGTATCGGGGATGTGATGTCCTTGGGAATATCGGCCTTTTGCGGGATACAATGAAGAAAAGATTAATGCTGCCAACCCATTAGAGTGTCAGCCGTAGGGTGTAAAATTTCTCAACAGATAGCTGCCGGTTCCGGTTTCCGGCCCTTTGAACCGTGCAATCCTATTGTCTCCAACTCTTGTTAAGAATGAAAAAAAACCTCCTGCCACGGTGGCAGGAGGTTTCATGTTCGGTAACCCTAAGGTCGGGCTGGACTCAGGCGGTGATCTTCCCCCTGCGTCTGGCGATGCCCAGGCCGAGCAGTCCGAGGCCGAGAAGGGCCAGGGTGCCGGGCTCGGGAACAGCCTGAGCCGTGATTGAGAAGGCGGTTGTTACCTCGTTGGTCTGGCCTTCTTCGGTGATGAAGCCCTGACAGCCAACTGCTGCGTCAGCGGCGAGGCAGGCCTCATCCGATAGAGGAACCAGACCCGAGGGGATCACTTCCACCGTATAGATAAAACCCATGAGCTCGAACTGCGTGCTCAATGCATCCGGGTTCACAAGTACGAAGATGTCCGCACAGGGTATGCCGCCGGTGCCATCGGCACAGGGGCCGGCATTGGCTGTCTCTTCGAACAGGACGCCGAAGAAGAGATCGATCGCTGGCAGCGACCCGCCGGCTGGATCGATCGGGGTCAGCACCAGAGTGGAAGCCAGCAGCGCCGAGGTGAGAGTCAGGCTGTCGCCGGTGATGATGTTGTTGTCGTGGAACAGCGACGCACCGGCGACACTCGCGCCGTTGGTGAAGACGCTCGGTGGATTGGAAACCGTCGGATCCACTCGCAGCCGGCTCGGTTCATTGGGGGGAACGTTGTCGGCCGTACCCAGGCCCCATGACAGAACCGTCGGCAGACCGCCGATGCCGGCATTGGGGTCGGAGCCGACGACACCGTTGTTGTCCGAGTCGTTCGGGGCTGAGGTCTGATCTGGGGCGGCAGGATCAAAGTCGGCGAAACCGCTTTCGATCACATAACCCCATTCGTTTACCAGGGCCGCGGACGCGGTTGTCGCGCCAGCCATGAGCGTCAACGCGACTGCGGTTCCGCCCAGTATTTTGCTAATGTATGACATTGATTTCACCGCTTTCGATAATGAACGCCTACGAATGAGTAAGCAAAATGTGTGCCACACGAAATAATGGAAAAAAAACAAATAGATATCCTATTGAGACAGAAATATTTGTACGCGTATGTAAAAAAGATCGACAGATTTCCAGCGTTCTTTGGCGGATTCGTCGCTGGAATCCGGCTTGAGCCCGGTTTATGGTTAACAAAAAATTAACGAAAGCAATGGGCTAACCATTTTCCGGCCAGTGTAAAATTTTCCAACACACCACTGTCTGACGCCCCATACCCTGCGTTAGTGCGCATGGGGCCCGTGGGAAGCCGCGATCGGGACTCGTCGCGCAAGGATTTGAAAAATCCCGTAAAAACAACATGCAAACAGAGTTTCAGTGAGTCTGTAAGGCTTTCCGACAGGATTTGGACCTGTCGGGTTGGTGGGGGTGATCTGTCAGATCGGCTGTTTCCCGCCGCGCGCACTCGGCGCTCGTCCCAAATCGTCCATTTAATGTCCGGTCTCGACGAAAAGCCGCGGGTCGGTAATTATTTGAAAGCTCCGGCTTGAGTAATCTCCAGCGTATCGCAGTGACGCCCCAGGGGCTGATGAGCGTTGCAGTATCCCTGTCGATACGGCAGCTTGATGCACGGGACGGAAGGATTTCAATTGAGGAAGATTCGCTGAATGACAAAGCGCTCGAAACTTTATCCGGTTATCCTTTCCGGCGGCTCGGGTTCGCGGCTTTGGCCGCTTTCCCGGGCCCATTATCCCAAACAGCTTCTGCCGTTGGCCGGCGATAACACGATGCTGCAGGACACAGCGCTGCGTGTCTCAGACGGCATGCGGTACCATGCGCCCCTGATCATCGCGAATAATGAGCATCGCTTTATCGTCGCTGAACAGCTCCAGCAGGTGGGCGTTTCACCCTACGCAATCGTGCTTGAGCCCCTGGGGCGGAATACGGCTCCGGCAGTGACCGTGGCGGCCCTCATGCTGCTGCGTCAGGACCCCGACGCGATCATGGTCTTGCTCCCCTCCGACCATGTCATTGGCGATCAGCAGGCTTTTGCAGCGGCGGTCGATAAAGCCGCGCAAGCGGCGGGTGCCGGGCAACTGGTCACATTCGGTATTACGCCGCGCCATCCGGAAACCGGATACGGTTACATAAAGCAGGGTGACGCCGTCGCTTCCCAGAATGACATCTATTCAGTAGCGGCTTTTGTCGAAAAGCCGGATATTTCGACAGCAGAAGGTTATCTCGCCTCAGGGGATTATCTCTGGAACAGTGGAATGTTCGTGCTGCCGGCCCAGGTCTACATTGAGGAAATCGGACGTCTGGCGCCGGACATTCTGAAACACTGCACAGCGGCGCTGGAGAAAAGTTTCAGCGATCTGGACTTCGTGCGTCTGGACGAGGCGGCTTTTGCCGCCTGTCCGAGCGATTCGATCGACTATGCGGTGATGGAACATACCGCCAGGGCCGCGGTGGTGCCGGCGGATATCGGATGGAACGATGTCGGTGCCTGGCCGGCCCTGTGGGATATTGCCGAGAAAGACGAAAGAGGGAATGTCTGCCTGGGGGACAATCTGCTTCTCGATGTTTCCAATTCCTACCTGCGCGCCGAAGATGACCGGCTGATCGCGGCGATCGGGTTGGAGGATCTGATTGTCATTTCTACCGACGATGCGGTGATGATTGCGCCCAAGGCACGGGCGGGCGAGGTCAAGGATCTCGTCGACAGCCTGAAGTCCCAGGATCGAAGCGAGGCGATTCATCACCGCAGGGTCTACCGGCCCTGGGGAGACTACAAGGATATCGACCAGGAGGAACGCTTTCGCGTGAAGCGGATCATCGTGAAGCCGGGTGGAATCCTTTCGCTTCAAAAGCACAAGCACCGCTCGGAACACTGGGTCGTCGTCAAGGGCACAGCGACGGTTACCTGCGGCGAGGAAGAGTCGATTCTTCGTGAGAATCAGTCGGTCTACATCCCCAAAGGCGTGGTGCACCGGCTCGCAAACGCCGAGGCGGAACCTTTGCACTTGATCGAGGTACAGGTCGGTGACTATGTCGGTGAGGACGATATTATACGGATCGAGGACACCTACGGACGAGACTAGAATCTGTTTGTCTTTTTCTCTGTATCAACGAGAAACGATCCGTCCCTGAAGCCGGACTCCGGCATTGCCGGAACTTTTTTCTTTCAGGATGAGTGGCCATTCTATGTCATTGACATTTTGAGGAGTATTTGGTTAACAAGGCGCCTCCGACACCTTTAGGACGAAATCAATGGGGTACGCAGATAAGCTCTCTGCGCCGCTGGCTGTATCTGCGCAGACAGATCCGCTCACGTCAGACACACTGGCAGAACATGCTGGTAACAGGCCGGCGAATCTGCGCGGCCGTTGTGCGCTCTTGTTTCTGCTTGGGCTTTCCGTGTTGGGATATGGTGCAATGTTTTATCTTGGACAATCATATCTGAAGAACTGATCCGGTCCGGATCAGATTTTCCGATGTCGCGTTCCGGTTACGAAAAATATTCTGTTTGTTTAATATTGGGTTTGCATTTTTATCCTACTGTGGTGGAGTTAAGTGAGACAACAGGCGGGTAGCTCAGTGGCAGAGCGCTCTTACAACATGGGAGAAGCCGGAGGTTCGATTCCTGCCCCCGCCTACCAGTCCACACCCGGTTCATACGGGGATGCGGGTTTACCTGCTGCTCGGCTTCGCCCGCTTGAGCGTCGCTTTTTTTCCATCGACTGGCCCTGCCCGGGCGAGTTTTGTCGTTGGCTTGGCAATGCGTGAGGCATGGTAACCAGAGGACAAGATTCTTCTGATACTCTTTGCTATGCTTGGTTCCCCAGCGTCGGCAGCTCTGCCGGAGCCAGGTCGGGCAACAGGAAACGAGGAGCGAACACAAAGATGCATGTATTGGTAACCGGGGGAGCCGGATACATCGGCAGCCATGTCGTGTCTCAACTGGACCGGGCCGGACACCGGGTTGTCGTGTACGACAACCTTTCGACCGGTCGTCGGGAAGCGGTGCTTGCGGGGGAGCTTGTAGAGGGCGACCTTGCCGACCGGGAACGCCTGAATGCGGTTTTCGAGGCCGGGCAGTTTGATGCCGTGATGCATTTCGCGGCCAGTATCGTTGTCCCCGAGTCCGTGGCGGATCCGCTTAAATACTATTGCAACAACACCCGGAATACATTGGTTCTGCTTGAAGCCTGCGCGCGCTTTGACGTCGACAAACTGGTTTTTTCCTCAACCGCGGCCGTCTACGGCGTTCCCGACCGCAATCCGGTGGACGAAGCGACGCCGCTTTTGCCGATCAATCCCTACGGCGCTTCCAAGATGATGAGCGAGCGGATGCTTTCCGATCTGGCGGCGGTAACGGCACTCCGCTACGTGATTCTACGCTACTTCAACGTCGCGGGGGCTGATCCACAGGGCCGGATCGGACAGTCGACACCGGATGCCACGCACCTGATCAAGGTCGCCTCGGAGGCTGCGGTCGGTCTGCGGCCTGGACTGACGGTTTTCGGAACCGACTATCCGACTGAAGACGGGACCTGTATTCGGGACTACATTCATGTCGATGATCTGGCCCAGGCTCACATTGATGCGCTGGCCTATCTGGGTCGGGATGGAGAATCGCGCATCATGAACTGCGGCTATGGACATGGCAGCAGTGTGCTGGATGTGATCAATGCGGTGAAGCGTATTTCGGGCGTCGACTTTCCAGTGAAACTCGATGCGCGCCGTCCCGGTGATCCGCCGGCGCTGACCGCCGACAGCAGGCTTATCCGCGAGGTCCTCGGCTGGACACCCCGTCACGACGATCTGGATTTCATTGTCCGGACCGCCTTTGATTGGGAGCGAAAACGAGCGGGGTCGGCTGCCGCTTGATACATGCGCTACTGGTTGTTGCGCAGAGCCTCCGGATGGAGCCGGTGAAGTCAGGGCGCTGAGACCCTCCGGGCCCGGTTGATTTCCTCAAGGATGTGCAGAACCGGTGTGCTGTCTGCTCAAAGCTTTTTTATCGTACCCGCCCTTTTCGGACTACTACGAGACTTGCTTGAGAGAAAGTATCGGGATGGAGGGAATTAAGTCTTATCGCAAATTCGCGAATCAGCTTGCTTTAAAATACTCTTGGCCGGAGAAAAATTGCGACAATTAGTGTCCGTTAGCCTCAATAATCGCTTTGATCCAACAGACTAACCAGAGCACTGAAAGTTGATTCTTGAGTCCGCCCGGTGGTCCTGACGTTCGTCAAATAATCTGGTTTACTTTGCGTATTCTGAATCAATTCAGAAAATCTGCTAATCTAACTCAAGTATAAAATATGTCATATTTACAAAAGAACGGCATACCACAAAAAAAACACATCCCTGTATTTTCCTGGTCTGCTACTTTCATATATAAGAAAAAGACAGGAAAAGTATTATCTACCATGGAGCGCAATTCCTTCATGCGGGGATCGTTTTCTGAAGGTGATTGCAAAATTTGATACAGCTACCTGTCGCCGTTCAATTTGTCGGAAATTATAATTCGAGTGTTTCCTGTTGCCCTCGTCTTCTTCCTCTCAAGCGTCGTCACTCAAAACGACATGTTGTTTAACAGTTCGGCGCAGGCCACGACGGAACTGATATTTCGGTCGTTATAGGGGGTTTCTTTATTTATGATGGATATGCGACTCGTCGATTTGTTTCATCATCATTTCGACGTTGCTGAGGCAACGACCGATGAGTTGAAATTGCAGGCGTTTCGGCTACGCTATCAGGTCTATTGCATCGAGAACGGCTATGAACCGAAAAATACGGAAGGACTCGAGCGCGATATCTACGACGGACATTCGCTGCACGGTCTTCTGATACATCGGGCTAGCGGTAGTGTTGCCGGAAGTGTGCGGTTGGTTCCGCACCGAAAGAACGATCCGTCACACAGTTTCCCGTTACAGGAATTCACGAACGACCCGGTTTTTTCCGACCGCCGGCGCTTTCCTCTGGCGCATACCGCCGAAGTTTCCCGTTTTGCAATCTCCCGGGATTTCAGGCGCCGTTTCTCGGACACGGCTTATGGCGATGAAAGCTCGGGCCGGCCCGTGGTGATGCAGCACATTACGCTCGGTCTGATGCGGGCGATCATGGAAATGAGCCGGACGCACAACATCACCGACTGGCTTGCGGTCATGGAACCGGCTCTGCTTCGTTTACTCCAACGTTTCGGTATTTTCTATACGCCGGTTGGCGGGCTGATTGAACACCACGGTCTGCGCCAGCCTTGCGCCGCGAATATCGAAGAAATGGTTGAGATATCGCGCAAGCATAATTTCTCCTGCTACGAAGTCATGACCGATTGCGGGCGCCTCGCCGAGCGGCGTGCCCTGGTCGCAGCATAAAACGGTCCCTGCTCTTGAATCGTTGATTTCTTGCTTGGATCCGTAGGATGCTTGGTGTTGAAATTTTCGCTTTCAACGCACGAGGCTTACGGAATGACTGTCCAGACGGCAAAATCGTCCCGAGGCAACGCCACAACTCCACCCTTCCCCGTGATGAGAAATGCCCCGACCTACATCTTCGAGGCCAGTGAAAAGCCATCGTTGCCGCTTGTCGACGTGCCTTTGGTCATGGCAACCGATGAAGTTCTCGGTGGCTACGGACATCTCGTCGACGATCCGCAGGACTGCCGCGTTGAGATCACGCGCTGGCCCGCTCAGGGCTGGCGTCCCGTTGATGACGGGACCGGTGACGAAGGCGGAACGACGGAAGGCGTCTTCGAAGGGCTTTGGAAAGGCGACGTTCTCACCGGGTGCAATGAAGCCGTCGGTGGCGACTACGTGCTCGGGTGGAGTTGCGATCCGCAGCAGGCTTCTGCGGTGTCGGCGACCGTCCCGCGCACCAGGGTTTTGCTCTGGCATCTCAACTATCACCCCGATGGCGGTCAGTTGTTCTTCCCGTTGGAGAAGCTGCCCTTCGTGGTGCCGCTTGCCCTGCCGGGTGACGACCTCAAGCCGCAGGATGTTGTGGCCTTCTGGTTCGACGGCTCGAAAGGCCTCTACATCCATCCCGGTATCTGGCACGACGGCATCTTCCCGCTCCAGGATCACCAGCGCTTCTTCGACAGACAGGGCAAGGTCCACGCGCGTGTCAGTGCTGACCTGGGTGTGGAGTTCGGTTGCTACCTCTCCGTGCCGCTCCAACTCTGAGGCGGCCGGGCTGGTGTCAGCCTGCGGATTTATCTCATTAACCGTTGGATGTCGTATCCTCGGAAGCTTCCGCATGCTCCTTTCCGCCAAAGACGAAGCGGGTGTAAACATAGCTGAGTCCCAGCAGGGAAATGCCGAGACCGAAGAAAGAAAAGACCCGGTAGAGGCCTTCCAGTTCGGCGGTATCGTAGAGAAACACTTTGCACACCGATATCAGCATAACGGCGAGTGATGCAAAGCGCAGAGTCTGGTCCCGTGTGACAATTCCGGCGGCAAGAAGGCTGATCCCGAAGAGAATCCAGGCGGCGGAGTAGCTGTAGACTTCGGCATTTCCCGCGCCGAAGGAGTCCAGGTAGCTGCCCTGGTAAAAATGCCGGACAATCAGCGTGATCCAGACGAACGCGAGCAACAGCGGCACGGGTTTCAGGTGCCGCACCCATTTGTCCGCCTGTCCCCGCGTTCCGAAGAATGCCAGTTCCCGCGTTGCCAGCAAGGTCCAGACAGCCGTGAGACCGAAGGGAAGCAGCAGCGCGTTGATCACCGGCCAACCGGCGATTTCCTGATGTGACCAGATCGGATTGTAGAGAAACAGATCGAAGTAACCGACCCTGAACAGGGCAAGACCACAGAGCCCCGCTCCGCTCCAGGAAACGGCTGAACGCAGGTACCGCCGTCCCGCCCAGAAGCAGAAGAGACCATAGAGGAACAGAACATTGGTGATTGCGCCCCGCTCCAGGAACCCCGCTTTGATGTAGAGCAGGGTCTCGTCCACGTTGAGCAGTTGGCGCGTGAGGTAATAGCCCATTACGGCGCCCAGTGCGATTGCCGCCAGTTCCAGCCCGCGAACCAGGATATCGTCCGCTTTGCGGCGTAAAAGCGTAGCCGCGCAGATGAAGAATGCCGCAGGCAGTCCCAACCGAAGCAATGGCTCGTCAATGATCGGAATGCCTTGCAGCAGAGGCAGATTCAACTCGATCAGGCTGAAGGCCGCCAATTGAACCAGCAGAAGGATCTGCGGAATCAGCAGGCCCGCGAAGATCAGTGCCAGAATTCCGGCAATCCATCGCAACACGGGGATCTCTATCCTTCGGCTGATCCAGGCTACAGCGAGAACCTCGGCGGCAAAGGCGAGTGGCAGGTTTTTCTCGTCGAGAACAATGGTCATTGCGAGAGACAGGAAGGCGGTGGTGGCAAGGGCGAAGATCGCCAGCAGATGTTCCTTCTGCGCGTCTGCAACGAAGTGCTTCTGGATAACCGGCACCGTGTAGACGGCGGACATGGAGAGCGCCAGAGAGATGCCCGCCCAGATGAAGCTGCCGAGAACGCCGGCATCTGCCGGTTCCCCTGAGAGGGGGCCTGGCACAAGGTGCAGCTTGTAATAAGCCAGTAGAAAGTAGCAGAGACTGGCGGCGCCCGAGAGGCCGGCCCACGGCAGCGCGCGGTCCGCCCGCCAGAACAGCTTGTAGCCGCTGCCGGCATAGATCGCGGCAAAAATGGTCAGGACGGTGCCGTAGGTAACGAGATCGGCAGGCTGCCACCTGAGCAGCAGCAGGATGTTGATGGCCAGCGAAATCCAGGGAAGGAAACGGTAGAGTGTGTCGTTGCGATAAGCGAGATATATGCTGCCCAGCGCCAGGATCGCAAAAAGAACCCACTCGATCAGGCCGTAATGAGCCGCGTCGACGGCAATCGCCATGATGAACGTGGCGCCGCCGACGCCAAGATTTCCAAAGATCACCCTCGGGTCGGGTTCCTGATGCGCTTCGGTTAATATAGCCGCCGGTCTGTAACCGTGATTGCAGAAGGCCGCGACAGCTGCAATTGCCACCAGATAAAGCCCGACGGCGAGGTTTCCGTTGGAAGCAGGCGAGGAGACGGTCCAAAGGAGAGCCCACCCAAGACTTGCGCCGAGGGCAGGAATGGCAAGGTCCCACCATGCCTGCTGCCGGATCAGCACCATGGCGCCGGCAAAAAGGCAGAAAAGATAGCTGAACAGCACGAAGGCGGAGGGATCATTCGACTCCACAAGAGCCGGTGCGAGAAATCCGCAGATCAGCCCGAGCAAGGCGATCGGCTTTCCGTAGCGAAGCGACAGAACGATTGCCGTTGCCGTGATTGCAGCCATACCGGCGAACCCGAGCGCGGGGGGAATCAGGTGATAGAGGCTGGTTGCGGCATAGACCGCCGCATAGAGCACGGCAATACCGGCACCTGACAGCGATTGCGCGATGCGACGGCCGTTCGCAAAGTCGGGCCGTTGTCTGATGACGTCGCCGCCGGCGAGCAGACCCAGTCCCAGCAGCACGCCGAGTACGACACGGACCAGTGGGCTGAGCAGGTTGTTGTCGATCGAATATTTGACCAGGAAGAATCCGCCAAGTGCGAAGGCGGCACCGCCGATCCATACGGGCAGCCGGGCGCCGAAGTTATGTTCCAGCGTCCGCCTGGATTTGTTGGTGAAAGCGGAGGTGGGTATAGGAACGGGATCAGTCAAGCGCGCGGCGATCTGGCCTGCGGGTGGTTGTTCCGCAGCTTTGTCTTCGCGAACGTCTTTTACGGGTTCTTCTGCCATCGGTTCTGTTGAAGCCGGTTCGGAGGGCTTCAACGTGTCCTCTTTCGATTCCTCTGCTTGAGATCCCTGTTCTTCAGGGGCGCCCGCGAATGCCTCCTGCCGGGGTGTTTCCGTTGGGCTGTTGGCCCACACGCCGCTGGAATTCCGGGGCGGAGGGCTGCTTGAGGTCCTGATGATGTTCGGAGGCGCAGAATTTTCGCGCCTTTGGTCGGTCGCAGTAGGCGGTTCCGTCGCGAAGTCAGGTAACTTGATGCCCGCGCTCGTTAGAGCATCGCTCAGCGCCTCGATCCGTCTGCCGAGATGGCGAAGCCTTGCTTCGAGCTTTCCGGTCCTGCCGATCGCCACCCAGGTGACGATTGAAGATACCAGAATGAAAATGATGGTCAGGATGATGCCTGCGATGACCAGGTCGTCCATGTAGCCTATTCCTTCAGCTGCGACGGATCTTTCTTGCGATGCCGCGGACGATAGGGCATAATTAAACACTGTTCAATAGAATAATGAGCAGTGTTTAATTAACCATTTTGCGAGACCAACCATGGCGCGGCGCAGTGACCATACCCGTGCAGAGATTAAGGCAATGGCCATTGCCGGCGGGCGGGATCTGATCCGTGAGGCGGGGTTCTCCGGTTTCAGTGTTCGAAAGGTGGCGGCCTCGATCGGCTACACGGTGGGGACGCTCTATAACGTTTTCACCAATCACGATGATATCGTCCTGCACATTCGCGCGGTCACACTCGACGATCTGCTGGCCTTTATGGAAAAGCGGCTTGGCGGACCAGGCGGGCCGGATCCATCCGAGAGCGAACTGGAGGTGCTTAAAGCGCTCGCAGCCTGTTATATCGACTTTGCCCGACAGAACTACAACTGCTGGAGCGCGCTGTTCGAATACAATCTTGCACCCGATACGCCGCTTCCCGGCTGGTACAGGGAGAAGATCGACGCGCTTTTTGCGTTCATTGAGGCGCGGCTTCGGCCGGTAATCGGCGACGACACTGCGAAGGCACGCCAGACCGCGCGCGTACTCTGGGCCGGTATTCATGGTATCGCTGCGCTGACTCTGTCGAACAAACTGAGCCTGATCGGCGTTGAGACTGTCGAGGATCTCACAGATTCACTGATTGAGAATTATGTTGCGGGTCTCAGACGCCGCTGACTCTCTGCGCTAAAGCTCCAGAACCGCGATAGGTTCCACGAAATGAACCTCGACGAGATTGTCACCTTCCCCGCCCCGATCGACGATCAGAAAGTCGGACTGCATGTCGAGCGCGATCAGGGGGTGATGCCAGACGTTGCGGGCGTAGTTCACGCCCTGTCCCGGCTGGGCGATGAAGACATGAAGATCGTCGGCGGTGATGTCTTTGCCGTCCGCGATATCCGGTTCTGCGACAACGACCAGGTACGGCCGGCACGAGAGCGGAATGAAGGCCTGGGAAGCCAGGGGGTGACGCTCCATGATGTGGACAGGAAACGGCAGGGCGCGTGGATCGCCACGAAAGATCGATATGATCGGGCGGCCAGCCTGTTCCAGTGTGTCGACGTGCGCCAGGTCGTGAAAACGGGTCGTCGTCCCTTCGTTGATTGTAAACTGCTTGGCGCCTTCGGTCTGGATCACATCGCCGAAGGGCGCAAAAGCCTCCCGGGTCAGCGTTACAGGGCGCAGGGTCTTGGTCACTTTGCCGGCTTCCCGAAAAGTCGCAGACGGCTCACGCCGCCGTCCGGAAAGATATTGAAACGGACAGTGTTTACCGGACCGATCGCGGCAAGTCCGTCAAAGGGATGTTCAGCGTCAGCGCTGAGCTTCCGCCGGTTCATCAGTTCCGGCCAGAACTGCGACGCGGCGACCAGAGCGGCTTCGCCCATATCCGGCACCATGGCAGCCTGCAGCGAGCAGCTTTCCGGGAAATTGCCCTTGAAGTGGGCGGTGTCGATCACGGCGGATTCGATAATGCCGGGATGCCCCAGTTCGACGATGATCCAGTCGTTGCCCGGTTCCCGGCGTCGCCGGGTTTCCCAGCCATCGCCCATGTTCACACCGCGCCCCGGCGACAGCAGAGGATGGGGCGGGCCGTAGTGGCTGTCATTCCACGCCACCGGCCGGGCGCCGTGGAGCAGGGCCGCAAGATCGATTATATCATTGCCTGCCCGGGACCAGTCGAACGCGACTTCTCCGTAGACCCGCAAGCGGGCGACACCGCCGTCGGGAAAGATCGACAGGCGCAGGTGTGTGATTGCGTCGTCGCCCTTCAGATCGAAGAATGGAATCTCGAAGAGATTGTGGGTATTGCCCGCGAGCACGACCGCGGGCAGGATCGTGATCCAGCCGGCGTCGTCGCTTGGTATCTCGGTATCGCTGACACAGGCCTCGATGGAAGCCGAGGGCGGATAGTTGCCGGTGAAGAAAGAGGTGTCGATATCGACACGGCGCGGCCGTCCGGGCTGTCCCAGGCGGACGATGCAGTGGTCGTTGCCGCCGCTGCGCCGCCGGCGGCTCTCCCAGCCGTCCATCCATTTGCCGTTCTCGTCGTATTCGTCCGGCGCAAAGACCGGCGCGGCCGGGGACAGCATCCTGTCCATCGACGCAAAGAAATCGTCGCTGCAGGAAACGGCGCGGGCTCCAAGCCGGGGATCGAGAAGATTGACCTGTCCCGCGGCAAAGGCTTCGGCTTCGGGGGATGGCGGAGCAGGCGTAATGCGATCGATGGCCATAATGATTCCGGTAGTCTTGAGAACAGGGTGTCTGGTTTGGAGGAGAGATCTTTAAGGCAGAAGATCCTTCAGGCGCAGCAAAGCAATGCGTTCAACTTCGCGGCAGGCGGTGGCGAACTCGGTTGCGGGATCGTTTTCGATCCGGCGTTCGAAAGCCTGGAGGATTTCCGCTTTGCCGCGACCTTTCACGGCCATGATGAAGGGGAAACGGAAGGCCCCGATGTAGCGTTGGTTCAGCGCGGTAAAGCGTTGCAACTCGTCTTTGCTGAGACTGTCCAGGCCCGCCGATGCCTGTTCCCTGGTCGAGTCTCCGCTCAAGCCACCGGCCAGCGCCAGCTTTCCGGCAAGGTCAGGATGGGCGGTGAGTACGCCCAGCCTTTCCGTGTAGCTGGCCGCGCGAAAGACACTGCAGAGAATGCCGTGCAGGTCTTCGACGGTGCTTGATCCGCTTCGCGCGTCGCTTGGTGCAGACTCAAGCCGGCTAAAGGCGCGGTCGGCAATCCAGGGAGAATGTTCGAAGACAGCGCCGAATTTTTCGACGAAGGCGTCCCGGGTCATACTGTCCTGGGCCGCGTTACCGGAGTCGCGGTAGGGATGGACATCATGCCAGTGCCGGGCGATATCGATGCGCCGCGCCATCCACACCCGCTCGAATCCCTGAATGTAATCCAGAAAACGGGCCAGAGCAGCCGCTCTGCCGGGACGTCCCACCAGGCGGCAGTGCAGACCGATCGACATCATCTTCGGAGCACCGGCCAGGCCTTCTGCGTAGAGCAGATCGAAGGAGTCTTTCAGGTAGGTGAAAAACTGGTCACCTGCGTTGAAGCCCTGTGGTGTGGCGAACCGCATATCATTGGCGTCCAGGGTATAGGGCACCATCAGTTGCAGGCCTTTCGCGCCTTCGACCCAATAGGGAAGCTCATCCGCATAGCTGTCGGCGCCATAGAGAAAGCCACCGTTTTCTGCCACCAGCTCGTTGGTATAGAGGGACGAACGGCCGGTGTACCAGCCGAGTGGACGAGAACCGGTGAGCCTGGTGTGGATCTCGATTGCCTGCTCCATATGAGCGCGCTCGTCGTCCTTCGAAAAGTCCTTGTATTCGATCCATTTCAGACCGTGCGATGCAATCTCCCAATCGGCCTCGAGCATGGCGGCAACCTGGTCGGGCGCGCGTTCCAGTGCGGTGGCGACGCCAAAAACGGTGACGGGTATGGCACGGCTGGTGAACAGGCGCCAGAGCCGCCAGAACCCGGCCCGGGCACCGTATTCGTAGATCGACTCCATGTTCATGTGGCGCTGTCCGGGCCAGGCTGCGGCACCGACGATCTCGGACAGAAAGGCTTCTGAGGCGGCGTCGCCATGCAGAATATTATTCTCGCCGCCTTCTTCGTAGTTGATCACAAACTGTACGGCGATAGCCGCATTGCCGGGCCAGCGCGGATCGGGTGCGGAGCGGCCGTAGCCGGCCATGTCACGGGGGTAGGGCGGTTTCATCGTCAATTCGGTTTCCGGAGACTTCTTGGATCAAATAACAGCCAGCATGGCACAGTAGATCCTGCGGGCCTTTCCTGCCTCAACATATTTTTTGAAAGACTTTTCGGGCATTGGACCGCTTTGCGACCGACGCTTCGATCAGCATTTGGCCGTGTCCTGCAGTTCGGCGAGCGTAAGACCAGCCAGAGTATGGTTGAGATCATTCAGGCAGCGCTCGAACATGAAATCCGCGAAAACCTTGATCTTGGGCGCCAGCAGCCGGCGGTGCGGGTAGAGAATTGCCAGGCTGGCCGGCAGGGGCGGCGTATCGGTCATGACCGGCATCAGGGCACCGGAACGCAGATGATCGGCGACTTCGAACAGCGGCTTCATGATGATCCCCTGACCCGCGAGTGCCCAGTCGGTCAGGATATCTCCGTCGTCGGATTCGAACGGGCCGCTGATGGCCAGCTTCGTCGTGCCGTCTTTGGTCTGCAACGGCCAGCGGAACTGGGTCGATCCGGGATAGCGCAGCAGCAGGCAGCGGTGTTTCAGCAGGTCTTCCGGCTTATGCGGCGTACCGTGCTTTTCCAGATAGCCCGGTGCGGCACAAAGCACCCGTTCGCAATTGCAGATGTTCCGCATTTTCAGACTGGAATCGCTCAGGACGGCGAGGCGGATGGCGACCTCGACTCCTTCGCGCGCCAGATCGATCATGTAGTCGGACAGGCGCAGGCGCACCTCGATCTCGGGATAGAGCTCGCAGAAATCCGGAACCGCGGGTCCGATAACCCGGCGCCCGAGCCCCAAAGGCACCGTGACCCGCAGCGCGCCTCTCGGCCGTCCGCCGACGGCCGCGACGGTGGCTTCGGCCTGTTCCAGCGCGTGCAGAACCTCCAGACAGCCTTCGTAGAACAGTTGTCCCTGTTCGGTCGGTGATAACTGCCGGGTCGTCCGGTTGAACAGGCGGACGCCGACGTGCTTTTCCAACTCCTTCATCCGGTGGCTGGCGACCGCGGGCGAAACGCGCATATGCCGACCGGCCGCCGAGAGCGATCCCAACTCCACGACACGGACGAAAACCCGTATATTCTCCAGTAGCGACATGATTCTGTTCCCTTGGGGCGACGCTATCGCCTTTCGGAATTTTTTGAAAGTAATCCCGACTGCATCGGTCTTCTTTAAATAAAGAATTGAGATTAGTCTGCTTGTTCGGGGCGGGTGCTGTCCCATCACGTCAATTTTGCAAGCCTTGAAGCTGGTTTGCGACCGTCTGGGAGTGTTTTGATGAACCCGCTGTATTGGGAATGGCTGAGCTTTGCGTCCCGCTGGCTTCATGTGGTGACTGCGATTGCCTGGATTGGTTCGTCGTTCTATTTCATCGCGCTCGATCTGGGACTGCGCAAACGCCCCGACCTCGCACCCGGCGTGACCGGCGAGGAGTGGCAGGTGCATGGCGGCGGTTTCTACTACATTCAGAAGTACATGGTGGCTCCCGAAGCCATGCCTGAGCACCTGATCTGGTTCAAATGGGAGGCCTACAGCACCTGGCTGACCGGATTTCTCATGCTCATTGTCGTCTATTACGCGGGCGCGGAACTCTATCTCATTGATCGGGCGGTGCTCGACGTGCCGGCCTGGGGAGCGATCCTGATCAGTCTGGCGGGACTCGTGATCGGCTGGGCCGTCTACGATCTGCTCTGCCGCTCGCCGCTGGGGCGAAGCTTCTGGATTTTATCTGCTGTCCTTTTCGGGTTTATCGTTCTTCTGTCATGGGGTTTCACGCAGGTCTTTACCGGCCGGGCTGCCTTTCTGCACAGCGGTGCTGTGATCGCGACCATCATGTCCGCCAACGTCTTCATGATCATCATTCCGAATCAGAAAAAGGTCGTGACCACTCTGCGTGCCGGCGGCACACCGGAAGCGGTACTCGGGCTGCAGGCCAAACAACGCTCGAACCACAACAACTACCTGACCCTGCCGGTCATCTTCCTGATGCTTTCCAACCATTATCCATTGGCCTTTGGAACGCAGTGGAACTGGTTGATCGTTTCCCTGGTGCTGGTGATGGGGGTCACCATCCGGCATTACTTCAATTCGATGCATGCCGGCAAGGGCAAACCCTGGTGGACCTGGGGCGTTGCCGCTCTTTGCTTCGCGGCGATTGTCTGGCTCTCGACTTTTCCCGCTGAAACGCCAGAGGAGTTCGACGTCGGCGAATCACAGGATCCGCTTTACGTCTCCAACAGTTTCGAGGACGTCCGCGATACCGTGCTGGGACGCTGCAGCATGTGCCATGCGCAGGAGCCGCTCTGGGAAGGCATTGGCGTTGCCCCTAAAGGTGTGATGCTGGAGACCGACGAGCAGATTCTGCGCCATGCCCGTCAGATTTATCTGCAGGCCGGACGCACCAGCGCCATGCCGCCGGGCAACGTCACTGAGATCAGCGGTGAGGAACGACGCCTGATCGCCTCCTGGTTCGAAGAGGCAAATGCAGTCCGTCGCTGAGGGCAATGCAGAGGATCAGTCGGCCGCGGGCGTGAAGGCGGGACCGTTTGGCCCCAGCCGGACACCCGGCCTCAGGCGCTTGAAGGGAATCAGGTCGAGTTGACAGGGATTGGCCCCGGGCGATTCCGTGAAGAGCACCTCTTGAGCTATCGGCTGATAATCCGCCAGGAAGTGAACCGCGCTCTTGACCGCGACGATCTTTTGCGTGGTCGGGTCGAGACCGATGTGCCGGAATATTGCCTGATCGGCGTTCTGGGCCCGTTGCGAACCGACCACCACGCGGACTTCGCTGGTGCCGTCCAGGATCAGCAGCACGGCCATGAGCCCCAGATCGGCGTGGCTCCCGCCATACATCGGACCGGTACAAAGGAACTTGCCGTCGGACAGGGCTTCGACCCGGACCCGCACCTCGAAGGCACTGCAGCCGGGTTGCGGTATGCGGCCGCCAATCGAGGCATCGAACTCGCCGCCCGTTCCGGTTTCATGGGCCTTCGCGGCGCTGTCCGGATCCCACAGCATCCCCAGACAGGCCTTCTGCGCACCTTCGCCGACCAGTGCCTTGAGCAGGCCGGTGGTGTCGCCGATCGCCCCGGCGCCCGGATTGTCTTGCGGGTCGGCCAGAACGATGGGTTTGCTTGCAGATGCGGCCATCTCTATCGCTTGCCGCACGGCTGCATTCGCCGGGATCAATGGGTTGTGAAAAGCGTTCTCGCTTTCCTGCAAAACCCTCAGCATTTCATCGGCGGCCCGATCCGTGACCGCCTGATCTTCACCGAACGCGACGATCGTTGTTCCGCAATGACGAATGTCGGCGGGTGGAAACCCGAAGGCGAGATCTATCGACGCCACCCCGTTACCTTCCATGCCAGGCAGTAATCCATAAAGCCGTCGCCCGGGTTCGCGCATGGTGGACTGATCCTGCAGCGGGATCAGATAGTCGAGTTGCCGGAAGGCTTTCGCAAAGGGCTGTCCTCTGTTCAGAAGCTGTTCCAGCAATGTCTTGGCGCGTGCGCCGGTGGCTGCCATGTCTACATGAGGGTATGTGCGGTAGATCGCCAGAACCGAAGCCAGATCGACGAATTCCCGGGTCAGATTGCCATGCAGGTCCAGGCTCACGGCAATCGGCAGGTCAGGCCCCACCACCGCGCGCAGGCGCCGCAGCAGTTCGCCTTCGCCGTCTTCGAAATTCTCGGTGACCATGGCGCCGTGCAGATCCAGATAAATGCCGTCGAGGGGACCGGCGTCGACAATACCCTGGCAGATCATTGCCGCGATCCGGTCGAAGGCGTCCTGGCTGACATAGCCACCGGGTTCCGCATTGCACCAGAGGATCGGTACCAGATCCCAGTCGGTTGCGGCATCGACAAAGCCACCGAGTGGTATGTTCAGGCCATGAAACACCTCGAATATGTCTGCGCCTCTGGTCAGCGCGGGCCAACCGCCGCCTGTCTCGAAATCGTGGTATCGCGTCGGCAGCGGCGCAAAGGTATTGGTCTCATGCTGAAAACCGGCAACGGCGATTCTGGGGCGGGTCATGGAGTCTCCGGGATTTGGACTGGGATACGAGCGCTAGCGGATCGTCTGCTCAACGACTTCGGCCGGGTCGAGTGGATAAATCGGACGGCGGATATTCTCATAGGTCAGAATGGAATTGTCCGAGGTCGTCACGCCCTGACCGTCGAGCGTATAGGTCGCTTTGGCGAGGGGTGCGAAGCCGGCGCGGTAGTGAATGCGCGACTTGAGCAGGATATAGCGGCACGACAGTGGATCGATTCCGTTTTCCGACAGGATGCCGCTATCCCAGGGCTCGTGGTGCGACGAAGTCACCACAATCTTCATGCCGCCGGTTTCAAACACGGCGGTCGGACCGGTATCGACCTCGACGCCGGTGTACATCGGGCCGCGAACGATCCAGCGACCGTCTGTGACCTTGATGACTTTGCCGCTCAGCCGCAGGGGTCTGCCCTCAAGCCCGATTGACGGCATCGCCATCTTGCCGCCCAGATCGAGCGTGATCTCGGCACCCTCTCCGGCCTTGTGCATCCGCGCGGCCGCCTCGGGATCGAACACCGTAGCGACCGCGACGCCTTGCAAATCCATCTTCAGTACTTCCGCAATCACCGTCATGACGTCCGAGGTTCCGCCCGATCCGACGTTGTCGGCGTGATCAAGCAGGACGATGGGGGCGACATTTCGTGCCTTGGCTTCGGTCAGGGCACCGGCGATCGAACGATGAGCATAAACCAGTTCTTTGTGCACGTCCCAGATCTGCGCCAACAATCGATCCCGGCTGGCATCCGCGGCATCCTGGTCGCCGTCGGCGACGGTCACCACCGAGACGCCGGCGTGCTCGACGTCGACCATCGGGAAGCCGCCGAAGACGGTGGCCGCGAGGATCGGCGTCTGCTTTTCTTCCTGCCGGGTCGCTTCCTGCAGAGACTTCATCGGCTCGTCCGCTGTTCCCATAGCCAGGGTCTGGGCGAGGACAGGTGCCGGGCTCCAGGACATGACAGGGTTCGTACGGCCTTCGATTTTGTCCCACAACACGATGCCGATCTGCTTTCCGACATCGTACATATCGGTGTGGGGATAGGACTTGTATCCGATCATGACGTCGCAGTTCGAAACCATGGCCTCGGTCAGATTGGTGTGCATATCGAGCGTCACGGCGATCGGCATATCGGGCGAAATCTCTCGGATGCGCTGCAGCAGTCGTCCCTCGCCGTCAGGCTCGTGCTCGGCGGTCATTGCACCGTGAAGGTCGAGAAAGACGGCGTCGATTTCGCCCTCCCTGATCGGCTCTAGAATCCACTCGACGAGAGTCTCGTATGTCTCACGCTCGACCAGTCCGCTCGGCATGGCCTCCGCAGCGACAGGGCTCACAATTTCAGCGCCGTGTTGTTCAGCGAGCTCAATATAGGCTGCAATGGGCATATTGGTTCCACGATAGGCTGCAAGAACCGCTTCGTTGCGATGTAGCCCCCAGGCTTCGAACCGCGCGAGATCGGTTTTTACCGGAGAGAATGAATTTGTTTCATGTTTCATCATCGCTGCCAGGATTCGCATAAATGCCCTCGTTTTCAGTGATTTTTTCGCCGCGTAAGAGGGTGTTGATGAAGCAACTTTTGGTCAAGCGCAAAAAACGTCATTGACTCTATGACGGCCTCCCTCAGTACAATTGGATGAATAGGAATATTTTTTTCTCACGAATAATAATCGAATCGCATGGGTGTTAACTGACTCATGCGGCAACAGGAGAGCAGGAAAATGTTACGCTGGACGAAACGACAATTCCTAACGGCGGCGGCGGTTATGCTGCCGCTTTCGTTAGGTGCTGTGCAGACGGTGGCCCCGGCCGCTGCCGAGACAGTGCTGCGCGTAATCCCACATGCGGATCTGAAGAACCTGGATCCGATCTGGACCACGGCCTACATCTCGCGCAATCACGGTTATCTTATCTACGATACCTTGTTCGCGATGGATGAGTCCTTCACACCGCAACCGCAAATGGTCGATACCTGGAATGTCTCCGACGACAAGCTGACCTGGACCTTCAAGCTGCGTGACGGACTGAAGTGGCACGACGGTGCCGATGTCACGGCCGAAGACTGCATCGTGTCGCTGGAGCGCTGGGGCAAACGTGACGGCATGGGGCAGCAGCTCTTTGGCGTGGTCGCAAGTCTCACCGCGAGCGATGCCAAGACCATCGTGATGAAGCTGAGCGAACCCTATGGTCTGGTGCTGGAGTCGATCGGCAAGATCTCGTCCAACGTGCCCTTCATGATGCCGAAACGGATCGCGGCAACGGATCCGTTCAAGCAGATCGAGGAGTACATCGGTTCCGGGCCTTTCGTGTTTAAAAAGGACGAGTGGGTTCCGGGCTCCAAGGTTGTTTACGTCAAGAACACGGCCTATGTGCCGCGGTCCGAGCCGCCATCGGCAGCCGCCGGCGGTAAGGTCGTCAAGGTCGATCGTGTCGAATGGACTTATTTCCCCGACCAGACGACGGCCTTGAATGCCCTGATCAGCGGCGAAGTCGATTTCTTCGAGCAACCGGCCAACGACCTGGCGGGGCTTCTCGAAACTCAGGAGGGCATTGTCGTCGAGGTCAATGATCCGCTTGGCAATATGGGGTTTGCCCGTTTCAACCATCTTCTGCCGCCGTTTGACAACGTTGACGTCCGCCGCGCTGCGATCATGGCAATGAAGCAGGAAGACTACATGGCCGGCGGTGTCGGTGATCAGAAATACTGGCGCACCTGCTACAGTGTATTTCCCTGTGGAACGCCGCTGGAAAATGCCGCCGGCAGTGATGTCATAGCGACAGGCGATCTGGAGAAAGCCGCGGCCGCACTCAAGGCAGCCGGCTATGACGGGACGCCGGTTGTGATCATGCAGCCGACAGATATCCCTCTCCTGTCAGCTTTCTCTCTGATTACCGCAGAAAAACTCCGCAAAATCGGCATGACCGTCGACCTGCAGGCAATGGACTGGTCAACTTTGACCTCCCGCCGGGCCAAACGCGATCCAATCGCCGATGGCGGCTGGAGCATGTTCCACACCTGGTGGATTGGCGCCGATGTGGCCAATCCGATGGCGATCGCATTCTCGGGCAATCCGGAAAAAGGATGGTTCGGCTGGGCCAAGGACGACGAGCTAGAGGTGCAGCGTGCCGCCTTTGCCATGGCGTCGGGTCTGAAAGAGCAACAAGAGATTGCCGCGAAGGTTCAGGAGCGTCTTTGGGCCATTGGTGCGTCCGGTCAATTCGGACAGTACTTTGTTCCGGTTGCCTATCGTTCGAACGTGAAGGGTCTGATCAAGTCTCCGGTCCAGTTCTTCTGGAACATATCCGTCGACTAGAGAACCTGGCCGTTAGAGCCTGAACATTCCATTTCGGGTCAGAATGGAATGTGAATCAGGCTCTCGTTCAATAACTCTGAGGGCGATCGGCGTTCTTGTTCGTTTCGATCGCACTCTAACAAAACTGGAAGCTTCTCCGTTGTCCGGGACTGCCACGTCATATCGATGAGGTGGCTTCCGGACGGCGGGGATGCATGAGTTATCATGATCGGCTATATTTTCAGGCGCATACTTGCGACCGTTCCTGTCATGGGAGTGGTGGCCCTCTTCGTCTTTCTTATGTTGCGGTTGTCTCCGGGCGATCCTGCCGCGGTGATTGCAGGGGATTATGCAACCGCCGAGGACATTGTTCGCATTCGTGAGCAGCTTGGGCTCAATGAGCCCATCTTCGTGCAGTTCGTCACCTGGATCGGCAGTTTGCTGCAAGGCGATCTCGGGATCTCGATCTTTACCAACCTTCCTGTCACGACGCTGATCGCGCAGCGGCTGGAACCGACGATCGCGCTGACATTGAGCACCATTATCTTCACGGTCGTGGTCGCGGTGCCATTGGGAACCCTGGCGGCCTGGAAGTCCGGCAGCCTGATTGATCGTTTCGTCATGCTGTTTTCGGTTGGCGGATTTTCGATTCCCGTCTTCGTCCTCGGTTACATCATGATCTACTTTATCTCGATGGAGCTCAGATGGCTTCCGGTCCAGGGTTACAAGAACATCGCTGACGGGTTCTGGCCTTTTCTGCGGCATATCATTCTGCCGACGCTGACCCTCTCGGTGATTTTTATCGCTCTGGTTTCGCGCATGACCCGTGCTTCGGTGATGGAAGTGCTTCAGGAAGACTACATCCGCACCGCGCGTGCCAAGGGCCAGAGTGAGCTGAAAGTGCTTTTGCGGCACGCGTTGCGCAATGCCGCCGTTCCGATTGTAACCGTAATCGGTCTTGGCATCGCTCTGCTGATAGGCGGCGTGGTGGTGACCGAAAGTGTATTCAACGTTCCCGGTCTTGGCCGTTTGGTGCTGGATGCCGTTCTGAAGCGGGATTACCCGATAATTCAGGGACTGATCCTGTTGTTCAGTTTCGTTTACATCCTGATCAATCTGCTGATCGACCTGACCTATTGCTTCTTTGACCCGAGGATCAAATATTGACGGATACGCCAACGCGTTCGGACGAAGCAGGCGATCTTCTCGAAGCGCCGGTTTCATCCGCATCTCAGCCGAATCTCGCGACCCTGCTGTTGCGCCACCCCTCGATCTATTGGGGCGGTCTTCTTCTTTGTGTGATGGTGTTGATCGCCATCTTCGGGCCGCTGTTCACCGGCGACCCGATCGCGATACATCCAACCAACCGGCTCAAACCGCCGTTTGGAGAAAACTGGTTCGGCACTGACTATCTGGGTCGCGACACCTTCACGCGGGTTATTTACGGCGCCCGTATTTCCCTCGTGATCGGGCTTGTCGTCTCGCTCTTCGCGGTTTCGTTCGGTTTGGTCATCGGCATGGTTTCCGGTTATATCCGCGCCTTCGACGCCGTGATCATGCGGGTGATGGACGGGCTGATGGCGATCCCCGGTATCCTGCTGGCCATTGCACTGATCTCGCTTTCGGGGGCGACACTCCTGACGGTCGTGATCGCCATCGCCATTCCGGAGCTTCCGCGTGTCGTCCGCCTGGTCCGCTCTGTTGTGCTGTCGGTCCGTGAGGAACCTTATGTCGAAGCTGCAATCTCATCCGGCACGAAGATGCATCTCATTCTGTTCCGGCATATTCTGCCCAATACCATCGCGCCCCTGATCGTTCTGGCAACCTACATCTGCGGTTCGGCGATGCTGACGGAATCGATTCTCGGATTTCTCGGCGCCGGCATCCCGCCGGAAATTCCCAGTTGGGGCAACATCATGTCCGAAGGACGGACGTATTTTCAGCTGTCTCCCTGGATCATCTTCTATCCAGGCATTGCCCTCGCGCTCACTGTTCTGGCGGTCAACGTGGTCGGAGACGGACTGCGGGACACCCTGGATCCGCGGATAGCGAGGAAGATGTAAAATGAGTGGAAATGACATGAAGGCCGCAGATCTCCCGGTTCTCAAGATAGTCGGACTGAGCGTGCGATTACCCGAAGACGCGGATCGGGAGTTTGCCGTCGAGGATGTTTCCTTCGAGGTGGGAAAGGGCGAGATCGTCTGCGTCGTCGGTGAGTCGGGCTCAGGCAAGTCGGTGACCGCGCACACGGTTATGGGGCTGATCCCGCGCAAGGTTCTGAGGCCGGTGGCCGGTCAGATTCTGCTCCAGGGTGAAGACCTGCTCACCAAGAGCGAAAGTCAGCTGCGGTCTTTGCGCGGTGAGCGCATGGCGATGATCTTTCAGGAGCCAATGACCGCGTTGAACCCGGTGATGAAAGTCGGCGATCAGATTGCCGAGATGCTGGAAATTCACAGCCCGATGACTGCGCAGCAACGCGACGACCGGGTTCTGGAGGTGATGCAGGACGTCAACCTGCCGGATCCGGGACAGCTGTTCCATTCCTACCCGCATCAGCTTTCCGGCGGACAGCGGCAGCGAATCATGATTGCCATGGCGCTTGCTCTGGAGCCGGGCCTGCTGATCGCCGATGAACCGACCACGGCACTCGACGTCACCACCCAGGCGCAGATCCTGGAGCTGATCAAGGATATCCAGCGCCGGCACGGCACCGGCGTCATGTTCATTACCCATGACTTCGGGGTGGTCGCCGAAATCGCCGACCGTGTGATCGTCATGCAGCACGGAAAGGTCGTTGAGCAGGGAATTGCGGCGGACGTGATCAGCAATCCGCAGCATCCCTACACCAAAATGCTGATGGCATCGGTCCCCAGTCTGACGCCGCCGGTACGTGAAGCGGTCGACCGGGAGCGCCCGGCCCTGTCCGCGCATAACCTCGACAAGACCTATGGTGTGAAAGGCTGGCTCGGTCGCGGGCGTGTTGTTCACGCTGCGCAAAAGGTCGATCTTGTGGTGTATCGCGGTGAAACTCTCGGCGTCGTCGGGGAGTCCGGTTCGGGCAAGTCAACGGTGGCGCGTTGCATCGTCCGTCTGATCGATCCGACCGGTGGAGAGATCATGATCGACGGCAAGAACATTGCCGGGCTGGGGGAAAGCGCACTGCGGCCTTATCGTCGCGATGTGCAGATCGTGTTCCAGGATCCCTATCGATCCCTGAACCCGCGTCGTACGGTGGGGCAGTCGATTGTCGAAGGACCGATGAATTTCGGTCTGTCGAACGAGGATGCGCTGCAGCGGGCGCGCGAACTCATGGACGTGGTTGGTTTGTCGCCTGACGTACTCGACCGCTTTCCGCACCAGTTTTCCGGTGGGCAGCGTCAGCGCATCTGCATTGCCCGGGCGCTTGCCATGGAGCCGAAGGTTCTGATCGCCGACGAAGCGGTTTCAGCGCTCGACGTATCGGTGCAGGCGCAGGTGCTGAAGCTGCTGGACGATGTCCGCAAGCGCTTCGATCTGGCGATGCTGTTCATCACCCACGATCTGCGGGTGGCGGCACAGATCTGTGACCGCATCATGGTGATGCAGCAGGGGCAGGTGGTGGAACAGGGCCCGACGGCGGAGGTCTATGCTGCGCCCAGTCATGCCTACACACGGTCGCTGCTTGCCGCTGCACCGGGGCGCAATACCAGATTCGGCTTACAGGCGGGGTGATAACTCCGCCTCCACCGGTCGGCGGGATTGAAGGAAACGCCGGGAGTGTGCAGAGTTTTACGGCCGGAAGCGACGTGTCGTCACGGGTTTCCGGAAACGGACAGTTCAGCAGGTAGAGGACAGGCATGGCAGGATTTGCCGAATACGAGGAATTCGACGCGACCGGCATTGCGGGGCTGATTGAAAAAAGAGAGGTCAGTCCGGATGAACTTCTGGATGCTGCGCTGGTCCGTGCCGAAGCGCTTAATCCAAAGCTCAACGCGCTGGTCAATCTCAGGGTCGAGACCGCACGGAAACACATTTCCGAGGGACTGCCTGAGGGGCCGTTTCACGGCGTTCCCTTCCTGCTCAAGGATCTCGGCGCCGAAGCTGTCGATTTTCCGAGCCACAATGGCTCGCTTCTTTTTGCCGATACGGAATACTCCTACGATTCTGAACTCTTCGCACGTCTGAAGCAAACCGGGCTGGTCACCTTCGGGCGCACGACTTCGCCGGAAGGCGGGATTGGTGCGGTGACCGAGGCACAGGTTTATGGCGGTCCGACCCGCAACCCCTGGAATCTCGACCATACCTCGGGCGGGTCCTCCGGCGGCGCCGGCGCGGCAGTTGCCGCCGGGATCGTTCCGGCAGCGCATGGCTCGGATGGTGGCGGGTCGGTGCGGATTCCCGCATCCAGTTGCGGGCTCTTCGGCTTCAAGCCGACGCGGGCGCGACTGCCTGACGGGCCGGCTTCCGGCGAAGGCTGGGGCGGCATGGCGATCGAAGGCTTTCTCACCCGTTCCGTACGTGACACGGCGGCGTTGCTCGACGCCGTTACCGGGCCCGATCTCGGCGCACCCTATTGGGCACCGCCTATGGAGGGGACATTCGCCGAGGCCATGGGGAAGCCGCCTCAGCGGCTCAGGGTTGCCTTCCAGACCACGTCTTTCACGGGGGCGTCGCTGCATCCCGAATGCAGAGCGGCCGTCGAAGATGCGGCAAGGCTGATGTTGGAACTCGGTCATGAGGTCGAAGAAACCACGCTGGATGTCGATATCTATTCTCTGATGTGCGCCTGGACGAGTATCGTTGCCAGCGGAACCGCGCTCTCGGTTCGCGAAAGGCTGCAAAGCAGGGGACGTGCGCTTGAGCGCAACGAGATTGAGGGCGTGACCCGCGGCGCACTCGCTCTGGCGGAGAATATTTCAGGGGCAGATTATCTTGACGCCCTGAATGATGTGCACGCGTTCGGGCGGCAGATGGCGCGTTTATTCGTTCCATTTGACGTTCTCATCACGCCGACGCTTGCGGAGCCGCCGGCGAAGGTCGGCCGTTTCAAGCCGGTGAACGAGGATTTCCTCGATTACCGGCTCGGTCCCGAGGGAATTCTACCCTATTCACCCTTTACCGCGGCATTCAATGCCAGCGGACAGCCGGCGGTTTCGATTCCGCTGCACTGGACGGCGGACAATCTGCCGGTCGGTGTGCATTTTGCCGCCGCCTTCGGGCAGGACGAGTTACTGATGACCCTGTCTGCTCAAGTTGAAAAGGCGCGCCCATGGTTCGCGCGCCGGCCTCCGGAAGCCAACAGATTCAAGGGAAGCCAGTGAATGTTCCGAAGAGAAAGCGCTTGTTTAAGCCTTTGAAATTTCGTTACGCTCGCTATTCAAAATAGCGTGTCATGCTCGACGTATCACTGAAATCGGACGCGATGAATGACGTCGTTCAATGAAGCCGGTCCGGCGATACAGGCAGATAACGCATAAGAAAGGACGTGCCACCGTGCAGGGTGGGGCTGAAGTCGGGAATGCCGACGTAACACCGGCAATTAGCAAGACTGCTGAGCTGCCGAACGATATCGCGGTAGAAATCCGCGGTGTCTCAAAAATCTTCGGCTCCGATGATTTCGCGGTCCGGGCGCTCGACAATGTGTCGGTTTCGATCCGAAAGAACGAATTCTTTACACTGCTGGGGCCGTCGGGCTGCGGTAAGACCACGCTGCTGCGACTGATTGCCGGTTTCGAGCATCCGACCAGAGGTGCGATCCTGATGGACGGCGAAGATATCGCCGGTTTGCCGCCTTACCGGCGACCAGTCAATACGGTTTTCCAGAGCTATGCATTGTTTCCGCATTTGACCGTCGCCGAAAATATCGGCTTCGGACTGGAGATGCTCGGCAAGCCTCGCGCCGAGATCGACGCCACCGTCGAGCGGATGCTTGCACTGGTCAAGATGGAAGCGCTGAGAAACCGGAGCACCAGTCAGATTTCCGGCGGCCAGCAGCAGCGGGTGGCGCTCGCGCGGGCTTTGGCGCCCCAACCCAGGGTGTTGCTGCTCGACGAGCCGCTTTCGGCACTCGATCTGAAGCTGCGCAAGGAGATGCAGATCGAGCTCAAGCGCCTGCAGCATGAGACCGGGATCACTTTTATCTTTGTGACCCATGATCAGGAAGAGGCTCTGACCATGTCGGATCGGATCGCGGTCATGAGCAATGGTCATATCCTGCAGATCGGCGCGCCGCGCGACATTTACGACCAGCCGGCCGATCGTTTCGTCGCGAGCTTTATCGGCGATACCAACTTCCTCGAGGCCGAGATTGTCTCGGTCGGCAGCAATCGTGCACGCCTTCGGCTCTCTGCTGGTGCCGAAACCGAGGTGAATCTGCCGGACGGGGTGGCGCGGTCCGGCCGGATTACGGTGGTGGTGCGTCCGGAATGCACCCGCCTGACAAGCGAGCCGCGCGATGGCGCGTTGAGTGGCGTGATTGAGAACATCGTCTATTTCGGGACCGACACTCATTACCATCTCAGACTCTCGAGCGAGGAGGCCTTCATCGCGCGGATCCAGAACGGCGGTGATTCGGAACAGGCGCTGCAGGTAGGGCAGAAGATCGGGATCACCCTTCATAACAGGGCCGTTCAGGTTTTAAGAGACTGAGATGACACAGGAGGCGGCGGGAGCTGTGAGGGGACTGAAACAATCGTCAGGCAGTCTGAAAGACATCTCTGAAAGCAGCTCTGAATCGTCAGCCCGGATTCAGGTGGTCCGCACCAATTGGCTGTTGTCGATGCCGGCCCTGCTTGTGCTTTTCCTCGCGGCTTCGGGGCCTTTGCTGATTGTTCTGGTCTATTCCTTCCTGAAGCCTGGCGCCTATGGCGGCGTTATCTGGGAGTTCTCGACAGACGGCTGGTTCAAGGTCGTGTTCAGCAAGGATATCTTTGACGATACGATCAGCCTTGCCGATGCTCACCTGTCAATTTTCTGGCGCTCGATTCGCTTGTCCCTTATCACCGCCGTGTTGACTCTGATCATTGGCTTTCCGACGGCCTATTTCATCGCCACCCGGCCGGAACGCCAGCGCCCGGTCTGGCTGTTCCTGATCACCATCCCCTTCTGGACCAATCTTCTGATCCGCACCTTTGCGATCATGGAGCTGATCCGTAATGAAGGGCTGGTCAATTCGCTGCTGATCGCACTCGGGATTGTCGATACGCCGATCCAGTTTCTCTTTACCGACGGGGCGGTGATTGTCGGTATGGTCTATGTCTATCTGCCGCTGATGGTGTTGCCGCTCTACGCCTCAATGGAGCGTCTCGACTTCCGGCTGGTCGAGGCGGGATACGATCTCTATGCCAGCCGCCTCAACGTGCTGCGCCGGATTATCATTCCCCTGGTCAAGCCAGGTATCGTCGCGGGTTGCATTCTTGTCTTCATTCCCTCGCTCGGCGCCTATGTGACACCGCGGATTCTGGGCGGCGGCCGCAACATGATGCTGGGCAATCTGATAGAGCTTCAGTTCGGTCAGGGTCGTAACTGGCCGCTTGGTGCGGCCCTTTCCATAACTCTGCTGGTGATCGTGATGGGGGCGCTGCTGATCTACGTCCGCAACGCTGGCCGTGAGGGGCCCGCCCATGGCTGATGCACTGCGGGGCACCAGGGGGTTTTCGGTGCGGCGCCTGCCCGGCTTCTCTACCATCGCCATCCTCTGCTTTTTTGTGCTGTACGCGCCGCTGGTCCCACTGGTCCTCTATTCCTTCAACGCAGGGGACTCGATCGCGGTCTGGAAGGGCCTTTCCTGGCGCTGGTATGTCACCGCGTGGGAGAACGAGCAGGTCAAGGACGTCACGCTGCGCTCGTTGGTACTCGCCGGTTTCGCATCGGCGATTTCGACCGCATTGGCAACCATGGCGGCGCTCGGTACCACCCGGACGCGGCAGTTTCGCGGCCAGCTTGCAATTTACATGATGATCAACCAGCCGCTCATGGTGCCCGAGATCGTCACCGGCGTGGCGCTGCTGATCTTCTTCGCGATGATCAAGATCGCGACCGGGTACACCGGCCTTGCCTATCTGATCGCGGCGCATACGGCCTTTTGCATTCCTTTTGCCTATCTGCCGATCCGTGCCAGGCTGGAGAGTATGGATCTGACGCTGGAGATTGCGGCCGCGGATCTCTACGCGACCCCCTGGCGCACTTTCCGGCGCGTGACATTGCCCTTGCTGGCGCCGGGTATCTTTGCCGGTGCGATGCTGGCTTTCGTGATCTCGCTGGACGACGTGGTGATCACCGAGCTGGTCAAATCCGGCGGCCAGGACACTTTGCCGACCTACATGCTGGGGCAGCTTCGCCGTGCCATCACCCCTGAAATCAACGCGCTGTCGACAGGGTTGCTGGCGATCACGGTTGTGCTGCTGACGGCGTTCTTTATCCTCAACCGAAAGCGGGAATAAGCGTCCCGCCCAACATGCCTGGGAGAACAGTGATGATCATTAAAATGACCGGGGCCGTGACAGGTCTCGCCTTGCTCATCTCATCCGGAACGGCAATGGCCGCCGGCGAGCTCAACATCTTCAACTGGGGCAACTACACCAACCCCGAGCTGATCGAGAAATTTGAGAAGAAATATGATATCAAGGTGACGGTCACCGATTATGACTCCAACAGCACCGCGCTGACCAAGATCAAGGCCGGTGGGCACGGTTACGATATCGTCGTTCCTTCGGCCAATTACGTGCCGATTTTCGTTGGTGAAGGTCTGCTGCTGGAAAGCCGTCCCGACCAGATGGAAAATTTCAAGAATGTCGATCCGGTCTGGATCGATGTGTCATGGGATCCGGGCCGCCACTATACCGTGCCCTGGCAGTGGGGAACGACCGGCGTCGCGGTCAATAAAAAGACCTATGCCGGCGATCCCAATACCTCCGCAATCTTCCTCGACCCGCCAGCCGAGCTGGTCGGCAAGGTCAACGTCGTGCCCGAGATGGCCGATGTCATGGCGCTGGCGATCATGTATGCGGGCGGTGAGCCCTGCACGGACGACAAAACGATCCTGAAGAAGGCGCGCGATAACCTGGTTGCCGCCAAGCCGAAGTGGATCTCGATGGATTACGGCACCACCGAGAAGTTGGCCAAGGCTGATCTCATGGCTTCGGTGAACTGGAACGGCTCCACCTTCCGCGCCCGGCTGGAGAACCCGGACGTGGTCTATGGCTATCCCAAGGAAGGTTATCCTGTCTGGATGGACAGTGTTGCAGTGTTGACGGATGCGAAGAACGTCGAAAACGCCAAGCTTTTCCAGAACTTCATCATGGTTCCGGAAAACGCGGCGCTGATCTCGATTTTTGCGCGCTATGCCAACGGCATCGCCGGTTCAGAGGCCTTCTTGCCCGAAGAAATGAAAACAGCGCCGGAAATCGTTGTTCCGGCTGAATTCGTCAAGGCCGGCGTATTTCTGCCGACTTGTCCTCCGGCGGTGCAGGAACTCTACACCGCGATCTGGACCGAGCTGCTTAAGTAAGGCGTGACGCCAGCTATGCTGTGAAAGGCCCGGCCTCGGTCGGGCCTTTTTTTATGCGATTCAGGCGTCCAGAAAGCCCTGGAGGACGTTGACGGTGTTGATCCCGATGGCCTCGACGGCATAGCCGCCTTCCATCGTGAAAAGCGTCGGCAGACCAAGCCGCGCAATCCGGCTGCCGTAATCGCGAAAGTCATCGGACTCAAGTTTGAAGAAGCTGATCGGGTCGTCCTTGTAGCTGTCGACCCCCAGTGACACCACCAGCGCGTCGGCGCCGAATGCGCGGATCCGGGCGCAGGCATCGTCGAGGGCCTCAGCCCAGGCCGGATAGGCGGTGCCCGGAGGCATGGGATAATTCACATTGGCGCCCTCGCCCTCGCCCTCGCCGGTCTCGTCGGCATAGCCGAGGAAATAGGGGAAAGCATCCTCGGGGCGACCGTGCAGGGAACAGAACAGGACGTCGCCCCGGCGATAGAAGATATCCTGGGTGCCGTTGCCGTGATGAAAGTCGACGTCGAGGATTGCAACCTTTTTCGCGCCCTGGTCCCGGAACATCTGCGTGGCGATTGCGGCGTTGTTGAGAAAACAGTAGCCGCCGTACATGTCGATCGCGGCATGGTGTCCGGGTGGACGGCAGAGCGCGAAGGCCGCGCGTTCTCCGCCGGCGACCAGACGCTGGGCCGTCTGCGCGACCGCGCAGGAGGCCTGGGTCGCGCCCCAGGTGCTCGCGGTGATCGTGGTTTCGATGGCCGATGCATAGTAACCGGCCTTGCCGTCGATGTTATCGGGAACACGCTGTTGCATCCGCCGCATCGGAAAAGCGGTCGGGATGATTTCTCCGGTAAAACCTTCGGCCAGCCATTCGGACCAGGCTGTCTCAAGGAAGCTGAGGTAACCGGCATCGTGGACTTTGCGGACCGGCGCGAAGTCGATGCTGTCGGGGGCGGTAATGTCGGTCAGGCCGACATGCTTGAGACGCTCGAGGACGAAGTCGACGCGCGCCGGACTTTCAAAAGGTGTGACCAGCTCACCGCCGTGAAGTTCGCCCTTCGGAAAATGGAGGCGATGATCTTCGCTGTAAATGATTTTCATAAAGCCTCGCGCAATCTCTGCGTGTTCGTCAGATGCCGTTTCTTCTGTGCGTCTCGGTAGCGCCGCCGAACGTGGCATTACTGTCTGCGCTTTGTCCAGTCCGTCGATTCCGACAGGTCGGCCGGATCTGCTCCAACTGCCCAGATGGTGAAACGCAGCGGCGAATTCCTCCGGGAGGTCGCCAGTCGCGGGATATCCATCCTGCTGTCGAACAGCGCCTGGTCATCGCCATGCGTATCTCGCACCGTGTCTACGTGATGGGGCACGGCCAAATGGTGTTCGAAGGAACGCCCGGCAAGTTGATGGCCAACGGCGACATCCGGCGGGAGTGGCAGGAAGTCTGAGGTGGAACAGAGTTTGGACGAAGGGCCATTTGGGAAGCCAGAGACGTTCCATTCGAATGGGAATGCCGCGTCTCCGTGATATGAATTTGAAGGATACGGCAGCAGTCAACGGCTGAAATTCGCCACATTTCACGGCGTTGAACCGGGACGCAGGTTCGCTGAAAGTGGGGGTGGTGGAGCCGAGGGGAATCGAACCCCTGACCTCTACAATGCCATTGTAGCGCTCTCCCAACTGAGCTACGGCCCCATCTTTCGTCGCGCTTGGAAACACCGTCGTGGAAACGGCGCGAAGATATGTGCCTCACCGGGTCAAGGCAAGGGAAAAAAACGCTGTCGGAGCTTCAGCTTCGCCCCTTCTGTGTTCTCGGGCTGGCGTATACCCGGACCTGCGAAACAGCTGTAAGATTCCGAGATCGAACACCCTGGGCAAAGGCTTGAGCCAGGACCCAGGGTATTCGACGCTCAAATCTTGTTAGATGTCGTCTTTGTCATCTTTGATCACGACGTCGGCAAGGCCGGAATCGTCATCGAGGTCGTCTGTATTCGCAAGCACGGTGTCGTCGTCGTCGTCGTCGTCGTCGTTGGCTACGTCGATATCATCTTCGTTCTCGTCCAGCAGGACGTCGTCGTCGTCGGTCTCGATCGGCTTTTTAACGACGACCTTCGGCACAACTTTGACGGCCGCTGGTTTCGCGCGCCTGGATTTCAGCAACGCATCCGGATCAAAGGTCGCACTGCACTTCGGGCAGATGATCGGATTGCGCAGCATATCGTAAAACTTCGCGCTGCAACTCTGACAAACGCGCTTTAGGCCCCATTCCGGCTTGGCCACGGCCAATCCTCCAATAGTCTGCAAATCGGCTACGGGCGTGGCGTTTGCCACGTTCGACTGCGCCTGTCAAAAGGTAATTGACCGAAATGCGCGTTCACTGCCCGGCAGGCCCCGTTCAGAGCCTGATTCTCATCCTATGGCGTTTCTCCTGCCTCTGCGCGATAAAACGACAGGCAGGGATGGCCTGAAAGCCTTGTCATCCGGCTGCTGTATGCTAGAGACGAGCCGACATCACTCAGATAAACACTGCCGCTTGAGGCAGAACGTGAAACCAGACCGGAAGACTGACCGTGAAACCTCTTACCGCCAGACCCTCGGGACCTTTAACCGGACAGGTCCGTGTCCCGGGTGACAAGTCGATATCGCATCGGGCTCTGATGCTCGCCGCTATTGCGGTCGGCGAAAGCCGGATCGAAGGCCTGCTGGAAGGCGAAGACGTTCTCTGCACTGCCGCGGCGATGCGCGCGCTGGGGGCGGAGATCGAACGGAGTGACGATGGTGTCTGGCACGTCTGGGGTCGTGGTGTCGGGGGCCTCGGCGAGCCCGAGGAGGTGCTCGATATGGGAAATTCGGGTACGGCTGCACGGTTGCTGCTTGGATTGCTGGCGACCCACCCCCTGACCGCGACCATGACCGGCGATGCCTCCTTGCGCGGACGTCCCATGGGGCGGGTTACCGGACCTCTTGGCGAAATGGGTGCCGTTTTCACGGGCCGCGGGGCCGATTCAGGTCAAAGCGGCGACCTGTTGCCCTTGACTGTGAGCGGCACGGACAATCCGGT
>Ga0214472_10000515_pt1 | contig 47347 bp, 57 predicted proteins | sample RVTome_6_FD_207662 | JGI IMG/M metagenome (GOLD analysis project Ga0214472, IMG submission 207662) | Soil microbial communities from uranium-contaminated site in the Upper Colorado River Basin, Wyoming, United States - RVT140D175 | ecosystem: Environmental > Terrestrial > Soil > Contaminated >...
TCGTCGGCGAGTTTCGCTTTCGGAGCGCCGGGCTTGGACAGCCATTCGTTCGGATCGACCTCGGGGTTCAGCTTCGGACCGATGTCGCCCTGGACGCCGGCACGCTCGAGACGCGAAAGCACCTTTTCCTGCGCTTCACAGAGTGAATCCATGGCTTCCTGCGGGGTCTTGGCACCCGAAGAAGCGTCACCGATGTTCTGCCACCACAACTGGGCAAGCTTCGGATAATCCGGAACGTTGGTACCGGTCGGCGACCACTGAACACGGGCCGGCGAACGGTAGAACTCGATCAGACCACCGAGCTTCGGTGCGCGTTCGGTGAAGCTCTCGTGCTGAATCGTGCTCTCGCGGATGAAGGTCAGGCCGACGTGGCTCTTCTTCACGTCAACCGTCTTGGAGGTGACGAACTGTGCGTAAAGCCAGGCGGCCTTGGCACGATCGACCGGGGTCGATTTCATCAGAGTCCAGGAACCGGCATCCTGATAGCCGAGCTTCTGACCTTCTTCCCAGTAAGCACCGTGCGGCGAAGGTGCCATACGCCACTTCGGAGAACCGTCCTCATTCACCACCGGAATGCCGTCCTTGACCATGTCGGCGGTAAAGGCGGTGTACCAGAAGATCTGCTGAGCGATCGCGCCCTGAGCGGGAACCGGGCCGGCTTCACCGAAGACCATGCCTGCGGCTTCCGGCGGTGCATAGGCCTTCAGCCAGTCGATGTACTTGGTGATCGAGTAGACCGCAGCCGGACCGTTGGTGTCGCCACCGCGGGCCACGCAGGAACCGACAGGCTGGCTTTGCTCGTTGACGCGGATGCCCCACTCGTCGACCGGCAGGCCGTTCGGGGTGCCCTTGTCGCCGTTGCCGGCCATGGAGAGCCAGGCGTCGGTGAAACGCCATCCAAGCGACGGATCTTTCTTGCCGTAGTCCATGTGGCCATAGACTTTCTTGCCGTCGATTTCCCGGCCGGTGAAGAATTCGGCGATGTCCTCGTAAGCGGACCAGTTGACCGGAACGCCAAGGTCGTAACCGTACTTGGCTTTGAAGTCGGCCATGTTCTTGGGATCGTTGAACCAGTCATACCGGAACCAGTAGAGGTTCGCGAACTGCTGGTCGGGCAGCTGATAGAGCTTGCCGTCGGGACCGGTGGTGAAGTCCTTGCCGACGAAGTCGCTGATGTCGAGCGTCGGCGAGGTCACGTCCTTGCCCTCACCCGTCATCCAGTCGGTCAGATTGCGGGCCTGCTGGTAGCGCCAGTGGGTGCCGATCAGATCCGAATCATTGATGTAGGCGTCGTAGATGTTCTCGCCCGACTGCATCTGGGTCTGAAGCTTCTCGACGACGTCGCCCTCACCGATCAGGTCATGGGTGATCTTGATGCCGGTGATTTCGGTAAAGGCCCTGGCCAGAGTCTTGGACTCGTACTCATGGGTGCCGATGGTTTCGGAGACAACCTTGATCTCCATGCCCTGGAAGGGCTCGGCAGCCTTGATGAACCAGTCCATCTCCTTCATCTGCTCGTCTTTGGAAAGCGCGGAAGGCTGGAACTCGTCCAGCCATTTCTGAGCGGCCGCAGTGTCCGCGTAGGCGGAACCGGAACCAGCCATCATGGCCAGAACCGCCGCCGTTGTTAACAGATACCTTCGCATTTAAAGGTCCTCCCTTTGGTTTATGATTAGGTTACCAACACTTCGGCACGGCCGTTACCGCGGCCGCACCCTTCTTAAATCCCTATACGAACCTGAACACGAAAAGCGCATAGAGCAGCGAAACACCCAGCGCCCAGAACAGGTTCGGGCCGACAAATCCGAGCCACGCCAGATTGATGAAGGCGCTGCCCAGAAGAGACAGAAACAACCGGTCGCCCCGGGTCGTCTCGAAGCGCAGGAGACCGACCCGCGGTCCTCCGCCGGGACGGGCAAATTCCCAGACCCCCATGGCGATCAGCAGACAGACGATCGTGCCGAAGAACAGCGCCGTCGGCCCCGTCCAGGCCATCCAGGAGAAATCCATCGTCAGCCCTCCTTACACGCGGCCCAGGGCAAAGCCCTTGGCGATATAGTTTCGTACGAAGTAGATCACCAGCGCACCGGGAATGATCGTCAGCACCCCGGCCGCCGCGAGCACCCCCCAGTCGAGGCCCGAGGCCGACACCGTCCGCGTCATGACCGCCGCGATCGGCTTCGCCGCCGTCGTGGTCAGGGTGCGCGCGATCAGCAGTTCGACCCAGGAGAACATGAAGCAGAAGAAAGCCGCGACACCGATGCCCGAGGCAATCAGCGGCACAAAGATCTTCACGAAGAACCTGGGGAAGGAGTAACCGTCCAGATAGGCGGTCTCGTCAATTTCCCGCGGCACGCCGGACATGAAGCCTTCCAGGATCCAGACCGCCAGCGGCACGTTGAACAGACAGTGCGCCAGCGCCACCGCGATATGGGTATCGATCAGACCGAACGCCGAATAGAGCTGGAAAAACGGCAGGGCAAAGACCGCCGGCGGCGCCATGCGGTTGGTCAGCAGCCAGAAAAACAGATGCTTGTCGCCCAGAAAGCTGTAACGCGAAAAGGCATAGGCCGCGGGCAGCGCCACCGACACGGAAATGATCGTGTTCAGGCCGACGTAGATCATCGAGTTGATGTAGCCGTTGTACCAGGAGGGATCGCCGAAGATCACCGCGTAGTTCTGCAGGGTGGGGTTCCGCGGAAACAGCGTGAAGGTCGAGAGAATCTCCTGGTTGGTCTTGAAACTCATGTTCACAAGCCAGTAGATCGGCAGCATCAGAAAAATGATGTAGAGGGTCGGTACCAGCCACTTGAAGCGGCTCGTCGCCGGCTTCCGGCGCACCGCTGCCGGGCTGTCCGTCAACATTGTGCCACTGTTGTTTGCCGCGTTGCTGCTCGCCATGCCGGTCATCCCTGTTCTCCCGTGCCGTCCGCCGACCGCTCCGCGCCGTAGTTGGTCATCACGGTATAGAAGACCCACGACAGCAGCAAAACGATCAGGAAGTAGACAATCGACATCGCCGCCGCCGGTCCCAGATCGAACTGGCCGATCGCCATCTTGACCAGATCAATGGACAGAAAGGTGGTGTCGTTGCCGGGACCGCCGCCGGTCACCACGAAGGGTTCGGTGTAGATCATGAAGGAATCCATGAAGCGCAGCAGCACGGCGATCAGCAGCACCCGGTTCATCTTCGGCAGCTGGATGTAGCGGAAGACCTTCCAGCTCGACGCACCGTCGATGCGCGCGGCCTGATAGTAGGCCTCGGGGATGGAAACCAGCCCCGCATAGCACAGCAGCACCACAAGACTGGTCCAGTGCCAGACGTCCATGATGATGACCGTCGCCCAGGCGTCAAAGGAATTCTGGGCGTAGTTGTACTCGATACCCATTGCCGCCAGGCTGTAGCCGAGCAGCCCGATATCGGCGCGGCCGAAGACCTGCCAGATCGTGCCGACCACGTTCCAGGGGATCAGCAGCGGCAGCGCCATCAGGATCAGACAGACCGGAACCCAGATGCCCCTGCGCGGCATCGAAAGCGCAATGCCGATGCCGAGCGGGACCTCGATCGCCAGGATGGCGGCCGAGAACGCCAGATTCCGGAACAGGGCGTTGTGAAAACGCTCGGAGTGCAGAATGTCGGAGAACCATTCGGTTCCGGCCCAGAAGAACTGGTTGTTGCCGAAGGTGTCCTGAACCGAATAATTCACGACCGTCATCAGCGGAATGATCGCGCTGATCGCCACCAGCAGAACGACCGGCAGGACCATGAACCACGCTTTGTTGTTGAGTGTCTTCTGCATGGCTCAGACCTCTCCCCGCACAAGATGGGAATTGAGATAGATGTTGACCCGGGCCGGATCGATCACCGCGGTCGGATGGGCCGGAACCTCGGCCCCTTCCGGAAGCACGGCATCAAAGCTGCGACCGTCGAGACTGCTGCGCACGATGATGAAGCGGCCGATATTCTCCACCGCGGTCACGGTAATCGGAATGCCCTGCCCGTTCGTCGACAGGCTGACGAATTCCGGACGAATGCCGAGTTCGGTGGTGCCGGAAAGCTCGGGATAGCCCCGCGCCAGCTCCAGTTCCCGGCCGCCGATCCGCACCCTGTTGCCGGCGACTTCGCAGGGCAGCACGTTCATGCCCGGCGAACCGATGAAATAGCCGACGAAGGTGTGCGCCGGCTCGTCGAACAGCTCTTCCGGTGTGCCGATCTGCACCACCTCGCCCTCGTACATGACCACCACCTTGTCGGCGAAGGTCAGCGCCTCGGTCTGATCGTGGGTGACGTAGATCATCGTATGTTCGAACTTGCGGTGCAGTTCCTTGAGCTTGCTCCGCAACTGCCACTTCATGTGCGGATCGATCACGGTCAGCGGCTCGTCGAAGAGGATCGCATTCACGTCATAGCGTACCAGACCGCGCCCGAGGGAGATCTTCTGCTTCTCATCGGCGGTCAGGCCCTGAGCCTTGCGCTTCGCCTTGTCGCCGAGGTCCAGCATCTCGATCATTTCGGCGACGCGCCGGGTGATCTCGTCCCTGGGCACCCGGCGGTTGACCAGCGGAAAGGCCAGATTTTCAGCCACGGTCATGGTGTCGTAGATCACCGGGAACTGGAACACCTGCGCAATGTTGCGCTGCTCGGGCGCTAGATGGGTGACATCCCGTTCGCCAAAAAGGATCCGCCCGCGGGAGGGCACCAGAAGTCCGGAAATGATGTTGAGCAGGGTCGTCTTGCCGCAGCCCGAGGGGCCGAGCAAGGCATAGGCGCCGCCGTCTTCCCAGACGTGATCGATTTCCTTCAGCGCGAAATCCGCATCGGACTTCGGGTTGGGAAAATAGGAGTGAGCGAGTTTATCGAGTGTAATCTGAGCCATGTCTCACCCATGCCCTGCGCTGGCGACGGCCAGGTCTTCGTGCGGCAGAGCGCCCTGCGACGGCGACGCGACAAGCCTGTCCTGCGCGTCGAAAATGAAAAAGCTTCCGGGATCGAGAAATACCGGGATCCGGTCGCCGGGCTGGACACGGTGGACACCGTGGGTCAGCGCAACCCAGCGCTCGCCGGAACTCTCGACATGAATGAAGCTTTCCGACCCGGTGATTTCGCTGGTGGAAACCTCCGCCTCCAGTTCCAGACAGATACCGGCCGGTGCATGGAGCAGCAGATGGTGCGGACGAACGGCAACCCTGTAAGGGCCATCGGCCAGTCCCTGCGCGGACGCAGGCGCCGCAACCGACTTTCCACCGAACGACAGATCGTTCCCGGACTTTATCATGGGAACGATATTCAGCGGCGGATCGGCAAAGGTCTGCGCCGTCATCAGATCGGCCGGCCGGTTATAAACCTCGATGGTCGGCCCGAACTGGGTCACCCGCCCTTCGGACAGGGTCGCGGTCCGGCCGCCGAGCAACAGCGCCTCGTGCGGTTCGGTCGTCGCGTAGAGGAAAATCGCGCCGGTTTCGGCAAAGATCTTCGGCAGCTCCACGCGCAGTTCCTCGCGCAGCTTGTAGTCGAGATTCGCGAGCGGCTCGTCGAGCAGCACCAGATCGGCGCCCTTGACCAGCGCCCGGGCCAGAGCGGTCCGCTGCTGCTGTCCGCCCGACAGATTGAGCGGCGTACGGTCCAGGAACTCGCCGAGCTTCATCAGATCGGCCGCTTCGCGCACCTTGCGGTCGATCGTCGCGCTGTCGGTCCCGGCGACACGCATCGGCGAGGCGATATTCTCGTAGACCGTCAGCGAGGGATAGTTGATGAACTGCTGATAGACCATGGCGACATTGCGTTTTTGCACCGCCATGCCGACGACGGATTTACCATCCACCCGGATATCGCCCGACGTGGGTTTGTCCAGCCCCGCCATCAGACGCATGAGCGAGGTTTTCCCCGACAGGGTCGGCCCAAGCAGGACGTTGAGCGAGCCCCTGTCAAAGCGCAGATTCACATTGCGTATGTGATCCTCGCCTCCGACCCGTTTACTGACGTCAATCAGCTCAAGCATAGTAACGACATTTCTCCCTCGCCCCGCAGCTCAGAGGCTGCACCCGCACCCTGCCGGCCATCTCAACGGCCAGCGGGTGAGTGATTTGCTTTTTTTTCAATCATCCGACCCTTCGGTCGGAAAGTCCATGCTGTCCGAGCCAGGTTCCGATCTGCGCGGCGGTTTCGTCGGAAATATGCAGTCCCAGCTTCGAACGTCGCCAGAGAAGGTCGGCGGCCTCGACCACCCATTCCTGCTCGACCAGATAATTCAGCTCCGCTTCGTAGATGCCGTCGCCCAGATGGCGACCGAGGTCACCGACACTCCCGGCATCGCCCAGGATCATCGCGGCCCGCGCGCCGTAGTTTCGCGCGTAACGCCGGGCAAGATCCGCCGGCAGCCAGGGGTTCTGTTCGCGGAACGCATCGACAAAGGCATTGAAGTTGACCCCGTCCTTCCCCTGCCCAAGGTCTCCACCCGGCAGGACCGCTTCGGCTGTCCAGTCCGGTGCCCGGCAGTCGAGCAGCGGGCAGAGCTTTTCCATGGCGTGTTCGGCCAGTTTGCGGAAGGTCGTGATCTTGCCGCCGAAGACGTTCAGCAGCGGCGCCTGCCCCTTCTGCTCGTCGAGATCCAGAACGTAATCGCGCGTGACCGTCGAAGCGGTCTGGGAAGCGTCGTCGTAGAGCGGCCGCACACCGGCATAGGTCCAGACGACATCTTCGGGCGCAATCCCGGACTTGAAATACTCATTGACCGCCTTGCAGAGATAACTGACTTCGTCGTCGGAAATCTTCACCTCCGCAGGATCGCCCTTGTATTCGACATCGGTCGTGCCGATCAGCGTGAAGCGGTCTTCGTAGGGGATGGCGAAGACGATGCGCCCGTCCGGGTTCTGGAAGATATAGGCGTAGCCGTGATCGAACATCGCCGGCACGACGATGTGGCTGCCCTTGATCATGCGCAGCCCCGATGCCCGGTTCGACCCCAACCGCTGTTCGAGCACCGACGCCACCCAGGGGCCGGCGGCATTGACCAGCGCCCGCGCCTGGACGGATCTTGTCTGTCCGCTCCGCAGGTCCTTGAACTCGATCTCCCAGAGTTCCCCGGCCCGCCGGGCGGAGAGGCATTCGGTGCGCGTCAGGATCTCCGCACCGCGTTCGCGTGCGTCAATGGCATTGAGCACCACAAGACGCGCGTCCTGCACCCAGCAGTCGGAGTAGACGAACCCCCTGGTCATCTCGTCCTTCAGCGGGGCCCCGGAGGGGTGGTCCGACAGCTTTATACCCCTGGACGCCGGCAGCAGCTTGCGGCCGCCGAGATGGTCGTAAAGGAAAAGCCCGAGCCGGATCATCCAGGCGGGCCGCAGGGATTTGTTGTGCGGCAGCACAAAACGCATCGGCCAGATGATGTGCGGCGCGGCGCGCAGCAGAACTTCGCGTTCCATGAGGGATTCGCGGACCAGACGGAACTCGTACTGCTCGAGATAGCGCAGGCCGCCGTGGATCAGTTTGGTGCTGGCCGAGGAGGTTCCGCTGCCCAGGTCGCTCTTTTCACAAAGCAAAACCGACAGACCCCGTCCCGCCGCGTCGCGTGCGATACCGGTCCCGTTGACCCCGCCGCCGATCACGACGACATCGAGTGGCCTGTCTTGCGCCACGGAACGTTTCTCCCCGTAAAACTTATTACCCGCACCCTGGAAACCGGTCGCGGAAAACTTAATTTTGCCGAGCCTACGCGTGGGGCATTACTTTGACAATTGAAAATTTTGCCTTTCATTTGGAATAAAATGAAAATTTATGAAAATGCGGTCCGATTGAATTCCGGATCGGCTTCCGCGGCTGAATCACACGCTGTCGGGGATATGCAGAGTCACGTCCGCTTCTTTCAGGATCGCGCACATCTCCTCGTCGGGGCGCCGGTCGGTGAAGAGCGCGTCGATCTGCGATATATGCCCCAGACGCACCATCGCGTTGCGGCCGAACTTGGTCCAGTCGGCGGCCATGAAGACCGCGCGGGAGTTCTGAATGATCGCCTTGGCAACACGGACTTCGCGGTAATCGAAGTCGAGCAGCGTGCCGTCGCTGTCGATGCCGGAAATCCCGATAATGCCGAAATCGACCTTGAACTGACTGATGAAGTCGATCGTTGCTTCCCCGGTGACCCCCTGATCGCGGCTGCGCACCACACCGCCGGCGATGATGACCTCGAAGCTCGGATTGGCTGAAAGTATCCGGGCAACGTTGAGATTGTTGGTGATGATCCGCAGGTCCCGGTGATTGAGCAGCGCTGTGGCGACTTCCTCGGTGGTCGTGCCGATGTTGATGAACAGCGACGCCTTTGCCGGGATGTGCTTGACCAGCGTCGCCGCAATGCGCCGCTTTTCGTTCAGGCTCTTGACCTGCCGGCTGCCGTAGGATTCGTTCTCGACGCTCGACGACAGCCCGACCCCGCCGTGATAGCGGCGTAGCAGGGACATGCCGTTGAGCTGATTGACGTCGCTGCGGATGGTCTGCGCGGTCACGTCGAAAAGCTGCGCCAGGGATTCGATCGACATGAAGCCTTCCTTGCGGACGACATCGAGAATGTGCTGTTGGCGCTGGCTCAGGTTCAACATGAGATCATCAATCATCTGTGGACACTATCGCGAGGGGTAGGATCAGAGGATAGACGCAACACGCGAATATTTCGAATACGAAAATCGGAGACCGGCTATCCGAGTCCGGGCTACCGGGGGCCGGCGCGCGCATTCCGGCCGGGAATCCATCGCGGCCGCTACCAAGATGACCGGGACACCTTCATGGCACGCAGGGCGCGGATCACCGGCGGCAGGAACCAGATCGACAGCGTGACAATGCCCAGAACCAGCGCAATCGGCCGGGAGAAGAAGCCCATGAGATCGCCGTCCGATTTGATCATGGAAGACATGAAATTGTCCTCCAGCATGGCGCCGAGCACGATCCCCAGAATGGTCGGGGCAATGGGAAAGCCGTTTTCCTCCATCACGTAGGCCAGCAGCCCGAGAACCAGCATGATGGAAATGCCGAAGACCGTGTTGTTGATGGCAAAGGCCCCGACCAGACAGAACAGCAGGATGATCGGCATCAGAACCGGCTGCGGCATGCGCAGAACCTGCCGCGCCAGCTTGATGGCCAGGAACCCGAGCGGCAGCAGCGCGATATTGGCCAGAAAGAAGGCGACGAAAACCGCATAGATCAGCTCCGGCTGGTTGAGGAAGACCGTCGGTCCCGGATTCATGCCCTTCATATAGAGCACGCCGATCACGATGGCGGTGATGGAATCGCCGGGTATCCCGAAGACGATCGCGGGCACCCAGGCGCCGCTCAGTCCGGCGTTGTTGGCGCAACCGGCGTCGACCAGTCCCTCGACATGACCGCTGCCGAACTTCTCCGGTTCGCGGGAGCATTTCTTGGAGACAGCGTAGGCAACCCAGGCGGCGATATCGGCGCCGGCGCCGGGCAGAATGCCGATGGCCGTGCCGATCACCCCGCCGCGCAGAAGATTGAGCTTGTACCGCCCGAGCACTGGTCCAAGTCCGCGAAAGATATTGCCGATCGACTGCTGCGGCACCTGTAGCTTTTCATGACTGGAGGCGACATACCGCAGAACCTCGGACACCGCGAACATGCCGATCATCGCCGGGATGAAGGAGATCCCACCCATCATCTCGACAGAGCCGAAGGTAAAGCGCGGATAGCCCGCCGTGATGTCGATCCCGATGGTCGAGATGAACAGCCCGATCAACAGCGAGACCGCCCCCTTGACCATCGAACCGGTCGAGATCATGACCGCACAGCTCAAGCCCAGGCACGCCAGCCAGAAGTATTCGAAGGAACTGAACTGAATGGCGAATTCCGCCAGCAGCGGGGCCGTGGTCGCCAGCACCAGAGAACCGATCAGCCCGCCGATGACCGCGCAGACCAGGCTTGTCCCCAGCGCCTTTTCCGCCTGGCCCTTCAGGGTCATGGCATGGGCTTCGTCGGCATAGGCGGCAGACGCCGGGGTGCCCGGTATGCGCAGCAGGCAGCCGGGGATGTCACCGGCGAAGATCGCCATCGCCACCGTGGTCACGATGGCGGCGATGGCCGGAACCGGATCCATGAAAAAGGTGATCGGAACCAGCAGGGCGGTCGCCATGGTCGCCGTGAGGCCGGGTATCGACCCCACGAAGAGACCGAACAGCGCGGCCCCCAGCATCACCAGAAGAACGTAGGGCGTAAAGATCAGACCGAGCGCGGTGAGAAAAATGTCCATCATGCTGTCGGCCTACCAGGCAACCGGCTGCAGCAGGCCCCAGGGCAGCGGGACCAGCAGGAAGCGGGCGAAGATCGTATGGATGATCAGGGTCGTGACGACTGCAATAGCGAGAGATGCAACCGGCGCGACGGCGAAACGCCGCAGCAGCACGAACAGCAGCAGCAGCGCGGTCGGTACAAAGCCGAGGAAATCGGAGACCAGGATGTAGAAGATCAGACCGGCCGGGATCAGCGCGAAGGTCAGGACCTTGCCCCGGTCCTGCGCCCAGCCGCCCAAGGCGATCCAGGGCATCGACCGGCGCGCCGCCCAGCCGCGCCAGGTCAGCAGCAGACCGCAGATCGCCAGGGCGCCGCCGATCAGCACCGGAAAGAGATCCGGCCCATAGCGCTGTCCGTAGGTTGCCGGGAAGGTCCGGGCGTAGGCGATCACGGCAAGGGAAAAGAGCAGCAGGGCGATGCCGAAAACGGCGTCGTTCAGGCGCATGTCAGCAACTCGCAAAGGAAACCCGAACCCGGCGGAAAGAACGGCCGGGTTCGGTTCGTTATCGAGGGAAGGACCAGGCGTTTATTTCGCCAGCCCGACGACTTTCATGACGGACCCGAGCCCGGTATCGCTCTCGGACATCCAGGAGGCGAATTCCGCCCCAGGCTTCCAGACCAGACCGAAACCGCGGCCTTTCATGAAGTCCTGGAATTCGGCTGAATTCCAGACCCGCTCAAAGGCAGGCACCAGTTTCGCCGTGACTTCCTCCGGCAAACCCTTGGGGCCGGCAAGACCGCGCCAGGCAGCGATTTTCCAGTCGAGGCCGGTGGCTTCCTTCAAAGTCGGCACATCGGCAAAGGCGCCAAGCCGTTCATCGTCCATGACCGCAAGCGAGCGCACCTTGCCCGCGTCGATCAGAGCGCTTGCCTCGACCACCGAGCAGGTCACGAATTCGACACCGCCCGCCGCGAGTTCCTGCAGTCCCGGCGCTGCCCCTTTCGAGGGTACCCAGGGCACGGTTCCCGGATCGATACCGGCATCGTTCAACATACCGGCAAGCGCCAGATGCCAGATTCCACCCTGACCGGTGCCGGAGCCCCGGAACTTGCCCGGGCTCGCCTTGATCGCCGCAATGGCGTCGGCCGCCGTCTGATAGGGCGCGTCGGCACGGACCTGCAGACCGGCCGGATCGGCGTTATAGAGTGCAATCGGGGTATAGGCCTCGCCATTGAGATCGGTCAGACCCGCCCAGTGCATCATGCCGATTTCCACGGTGACGACGCCCAGGGTGTAGCCGTCAGGTTCGGCCGTGGCGATGGCCGAATGCCCCACGACGCCGCTGCCGCCGGTGCGGTTCACGACATTGACCGGCTGGCCCAGTTCCTTTTCCAGCAGGCTGCCGATTATGCGGCCCGTCGCATCGGTGCCGCCGCCCGCGCCCCAGGGCACGATCAGCGTAACCGGCCGCTCCGGCCATTCCGCCTGAGCGGGGCCGCTGGAGCCCGTTACAAGTCCGAACGTCATAAATGCAGCCGCAAAAATTCCGGCCGCACGACCCAAATTCATTGATTTACGCATTTCTTCCTCCCAGAAGTGAAGCGCTCCGCTGTTGATTTTTTTATGTGGGAGCCCGGAGACTTTACGCCGATTCCACTTGTAAGCGTTAGATCTTTTGGGAATCTTTTCTGTCGAAGACCGCTGTAGCCGCCTCCCCGGCCAGCGCTTTCCGGTTCTTTTCAAACACCGCAGCCAGAAAATCCATGGTGGCGCGAATGCGGGCGGACCGGCGCAGATCCTCATGCGTCACCAGCCAGATTTCCTGCATGATATTCGCCTTGTCCGCCATGATCCGGACCAGACCGCCTGTCCGTCCGGCCAGAAACGACGAGGTGCCGCCGACCCCGAGACCGGCCCGCATGGCCGCGATGTGAACCATCAGGCCATTCGAGCGGAAGACATAACGCTCCGGCGGCGCCAGACGCTCCATCACCTTTGCCGCCGTCGCGTTAATCGTCGTTTCGTCAAAGCCGACGATGTCGTGGTCCTGCAGATCGCGAAACCGTTCCGGCGTCCCGCGCCGCGCCAGATAGCCCGGCGAGGCAAAGAACCCCAGGCCGTGCTCGCCGACCCGGCGCGCCACCAGATCGGGTTGATCGGGCCGGAACATGCGCACGGCGATGTCGGCCTCGCGCCGGATCAGGTTGGCCGAGTTATTGTCGACGATCAGCTCGACTCGGATTTTCGGATAGTCCGCGGAAAAGGCTGCAAACTCTTCGGCCAGCCATTCGGAAAAGAGCTCGATCACCGAGATCCGTACCGCCCCTTCGGGCGCAGCATCGGCCCCCAGCGCCGAGCGCTCAATCGCCAGCGCCTCAATCTCCATCCGCCGGGCCCGCTGAAGCAGGTCTTCCCCCGCCTCGGTCAGCTCAAGACCACGCGGCACACGGTCGAACAGACGAATCTTCAGGTGCTGTTCCAGAGCCGCGATCCGGCGCGAAACCGTCGGCTGGCTCACTTTCAGCCGCTTCGCCCCCGCGGACAGGCTGCCGGCCTCTGCAACCGCGATGAAATCCCGTAGATCCGTCCAGTCGAGCATGAAAAATAACGTATAGCAGGTCTGCTATTTTTGCCAGTTCCTATGCAGATATTTACGACTACCTTTAACCAAGACGCCTGATTGCAACATCGTTCAAAAGGATGAAACGGATGTTGAGCAACAGTTTAACACCGGGATTCTCTCCAGTTAGCCGCATTACGCCGGTAAAGGCGAGCGGAGGAATATCCCGCTTTTTCAGCCTGCGGTCTTCCGCGCCAACCGCCCCGGCCCTGTCGAGCCGCAAGCGTTACGCTGAAACCGAAGGGCTTTCGGAACGGCGATCATCGACGCCGCGGCGGGGATCCCTGTCGGCCAGCCTCCGCCCGGCTGGCGCGAGAGCAACGGCCGGTGATCGCGTCACGATGATCGCCCGCTTCATCTGCTGGCTGACGATCGGCACTTACCTCGCCGTTCTGTCGGTCCGGATTTTCTCCCTCTACACCGGATAACCAGCGCGCCGTCCTGCGCCTCAGATGGACAGTAGAAGCTGATAACCGAAGCCGGCCAGCAGACTTCCGACGAAGGCCAGCAACAGGTACCAGACAAAAACCGTCTTGTGCACCAGAGCGTAAACCGCCATGGCGGCCGGGATCGAGGTTGCTCCGCCCGCCACCAGGAAGGTGATCGCCGCACCCGGCGCCATGCCCATGGTCATCATCTCGCCGACCAGCGGGATCGCCGCGAAGCCGTTGAGATAGGCGGGCACGCCAATCACGGCGGCCAGCGGGATTGCCATCAGGCCCTGTTCCCCGCCCAGAGTCGATGCAATCAGATTCGGCGGGATCCAGGCGACCATCAGACTTTCGATGGCAAAGGCCAGCAACAGCCACTTGGCGAGAAACTGAGTAACGCCCCACGCCTCACCGGAAAAAGCCGTCCAGCGCTCCGGCTCCTTCCAGAAAGCCCAGCGCACGCCCTCGGTCGAAGCCACCGGCTTCGACCCGCAGCCGCCGCAGCTCACAATCCCCTTGAGCGGATTGGCGAAGGCTCCGGCGCGCTGCAGCACCAGCGTGGCGAAGCCTGCCATCAGGCCCAGTCCGAAAGCGGTCACCAGCTTGACCATGGCGAACTCCATCGAGATCGTCGCGCCGAGCAGAATAAACTGCTCAGGGTCCATCAAGGGCGAAGACAGCCAGAAAGCCGCCACCACCGGCAGCGGCACGCCCGCAGCCAGCAGTCCGGCGACCAGCGGCACCACGCCGCAGGAGCAGAAGGGCGAGAGCGATCCCGCGGCGGCGGCCACGAGAATGCCCATGGCGGGCGACGCCGAGACCACCGCGCCGATCAGCCGGTCGGCGCCGGCGGCTTTCAGCCAGGCGGCCAGCAGGACCGACAGCAGCAGGAAAGGTGCGACCCAGAGAAAGGCATCGATAACAAAGGAAGCACTGGCCACCGCCTGTACCGGCAGCACAAGCGCCAGAACGGCAAACAGCAGCGCCAGCGCCAGCCAGACCCGGTCCAGGCGCCAGACACGGCCACCGAACCCCATCATCCGTTCAACCAGAACCGTCACGTCTTTTCTCCTTCGTTCACAAGCCAATAATTCCAGAAATATCGAAATAATAAGACAAAAAAAGGGCGCCGGGAGTCAGACCGCAGCCTAACCCGCTTCCCGTTTTCGGTTCCGGGCCGCAAGCCCGAGACCTTCGCAGCACTCATCGGTCAGAAATCCGATCAGCGAATCCATCAACTTGAAATCCGGGCGGCAGCGCAGTACCCGCCCCTCGCGTTCCTGATGCACAAGCCCGGCGTTCACCAGATGCGAAATGTGATGCGACAGGGTCGAAGCCGGAATATCCAGATGCTCCTGGATGTCGCCGACCGGAAGCCCCTCGCGCCCGGCCCTGACCAGCAGCCTGAAGACTTCCAGCCGGGTCGGGTTGCCGAGCTTGTCGAGACAGCGCGCTGCTTGCAGAATTTCCATGACACCATTACGCCCGATCGCATTTCAGGAGTCAACTATATTTCCAGAATAATCGAATTATAAGACTCTTTCCCGGATGGTTCCCGGAACATTCAGCGTCTGATCTGTGAAAATCCGGGCTCGGACGGCGCGTCTTCGGGAAAGGTCTCAATGGACTCAACCCTGGCTGCGGGCGGCCCCTTACGACAGGCCTCGAGCATGTCATCGACCTGCCGCGCCGGGCCGGAAAACACCGCCTCCACCGTCCCATCGGCGCAATTGCGCACCCAGCCGTTCAGGCCGCGCTCCCTTGCCTGTTTCTCGGTCCAGCCGCGAAACCAGACGCCCTGAACCCGTCCGACGATCACCGCCCGCAGCGATTTGATGTCCGCCGTCATGCGGGATCCTGACCTGAGTCTTCCCGGGCAAGGAAATCTGCTCCGGGATAGAACGCTCCGAATGCCAGAAGGATGGCCCGGCGGGCCACAGCCTGCCATTCGTTCCGCCGCAGCCAGTGATCCTCGACCGTGATAACGGGCTGCTCCCTGTCCTCATGCACCAGCCGGTTCCGCAGATCCTGCAGCCAGCGCCGCGCTCTGCGCAATTCCGGCGTCACCGAATCCGCCCCTTCCTGCGCCTCGACAATGGCCGAGGCCAGGATCACAACGGCGGAAAAAGCGCCCGCGCAATAGGCCGCCTGCAGGTCGATCATCAACGCGCAGGCCTGTTCGCTGGGCGAAGGCGCACCGCTCCGGCCCGCCTCGCTTTCCAGATCCTCGAACCAGAAGCGGCGCTCGGACCAGACTTCATCACCGGGAAGATCGAGCTGTTCCATGGTTCATTATTGTCCAGGCCTGAAGGCGATGCCCCGCAGAGATTCCTATTCGAACTCCAGGATCACCTGATCGACGCTCAGGCTCTCACCCGGCGCGGCCTTGATCGCGGCGACCACGCCGTCCTGTTCCGCGCGCAGCAGGTTCTCCATTTTCATGGCTTCGACCACGGCCAGTTCCTCGCCGGATTTCACTTCCTGGCCCACTTCGACAGCCACGGACACCAGCAGGCCCGGCATGGGCGAGAGCAGGAATCGGGAGAGATCCGGCGGCGCCTTGAAAGGCATCAGCGCGTTAAGTTCGGCAACGCGAGGGCGCAGCGCCAGACAATCGACCGTCACGCCGCCATGGGTCAGTCTCAGACGCGGACCGGCGCGATCGATCTGAAGCGTGACGGCCTCGTCTTCGATATAGCCGGCAAACAGCGCATCACCAGGCACCCAGTCGGTTTCGACCATGAAATCGTCATTGCCGTAGACGATCCCGCCGTTTTCCTCACGACCGATCGCAACCGAGTAGGAGGCATAGCCGCTGGTCACCGACACCGGGGTGCGCGCGGCGCCGACGCAGACCACCCAGTCCTCGGCCAGCGGTTCGATCTCGATCTCGTCCCGGTCTCCCAGCTCGCGTTCGCGCTCGGCCAGAATATGCTGAACCGTGGCCGCGGCGGCGGCGATCGTCCGGCTCTGCTGCGGGTTCGGATCGCCGCCCAGGTAACCCTCGGGAAATTCCTCGGCGATGAAGTTGGTGGTCAGACGGCCTTCGCGAAAGCGCGGCCTGGACATCACGGCGGCCAGGAAGCCCATGTTGTGATTGATGCCGCGAATGTGGAAGGCGTCCAACGCCATCTGCATTTCCTTCAGGGCCGTATCCCGGTCCGGTCCGTGGGTCACCAGCTTCGCGATCATGGGATCGTAGAACATGGTGATCTCGGAGCCCTCCTCGACACCGCTGTCGACCCGCACGCTGTCGGAGGCTTCGGGCTCGCTGTACTTCACCAGCCGGCCGATCGACGGCAGGAAGTTGCGCAGCGGGTCCTCGGCATAGACGCGGGCTTCCATCGCCCAGCCGTCGAGCTTCACTTCATCCTGAGTGAAGCCGAGTTTCTCGCCGGCGGCAATGCGGATCATCCACTCCACCAGATCCAGCCCGGTAATCATTTCGGTGACCGGATGCTCGACCTGAATTCTTGTATTCATTTCCAGGAAGTAGAAGTTGCGGTTCTTATCGACGATGAACTCGACCGTGCCTGCCGAACAGTAATCCACGGCCCGAGCCAGCGCCACGGACTGGGCGCCCATGGCCTGCCGCGTGGCCTCGTCCAGGAAAGGCGACGGCGCTTCCTCGATGACCTTCTGATGACGCCGCTGGATCGAGCACTCGCGCTCGCCCAGATACAGCGTGTTGCCGTGCTTGTCGGCCAGGATCTGGATCTCGATGTGACGCGGCTCCTCGACGAACTTCTCGATGAAGATGCGCTCGTCGCCGAAACTGGTGCGCGCTTCGCTGCGCGCCGAGCGGAAGCCTTCGCGCGCTTCGTCGTCGTTCCCGGCGACCCGCATGCCCTTGCCGCCGCCGCCGGCGGAGGCCTTGATCATGACCGGATAGCCGATACCGCTGGAGATCCTGACCGCCTCCTCGGCATCCTCGATCAGTTCCATATGGCCTGGAACTGTGCTGACATTGGCCGCAGCGGCCAGACGCTTGGATTCGATCTTGTCGCCCATAGCGCCGATGGCACCGGTCGGCGGGCCGATGAAGACGATTCCGGCCTCGTCGAGCGCTTTTACGAAGGCGGCGTTCTCGGACAGGAAGCCGAAGCCGGGATGCACTGCCTGCGCGCCGCTGTCCTTGCAGGCCTGAACGATCTTCTCGATCACCAGATAGCTTTCCGCCGAAGCCGCCGGGCCGATGGCCACGGCCTCGTCCGCCATCTGCACATGCAGGGCATCGGCATCGGCTTCGGAATAGACCGCGACGGTCGTGATGCCCATGCGCCTGGCGCTGCGGATAATGCGGCAGGCGATTTCGCCTCTGTTTGCAATCAGTATCTTATCGAACACTTTTAACCCCTCCCCTGCGAAGCCCTTTTACGGTGGCTGCGTGACGTGAACCTGTTCAGACCGGCTGTGAAGCTCCTCAGCCAAAGCGGCCAGTCAGAGAGGCAAATTGTCATGCTTCTTCCAGGGATTTTCGAGTTGCTTGTTGCGCAGCATACGCAGCGCGCTGGCGACCCGCCGGCGGGTGCCGTGCGGCATGATGACATCGTCGATAAAGCCGCGCGATGCCGCCACGAAGGGGTTCGCGAACTTCCGACGGTATTCCTCGGTGCGCGCCTCGATCTTGTCGGCATCGCCGATGTCGCCGCGAAAGATGATTTCCACCGCGCCCTTGGGGCCCATCACCGCAATCTCCGCCGTCGGCCAGGCGTAGTTGACGTCGCCGCGCAGATGCTTCGACGCCATGACGTCGTAGGCGCCGCCGTAGGCCTTGCGGGTGATCACCGTGACCTTGGGCACCGTGGCCTCGGCGTAGGCGAACAGCAGCTTGGCGCCGTGTTTGATGATGCCGTTGTATTCCTGCGAGGTTCCCGGCAGGAAGCCCGGAACGTCGACGAAGGTCACGATCGGAATGTTGAAGCAGTCGCAGAAGCGCACAAAGCGCGCGGCCTTGATCGAGGAGGAGATATCCAGACAGCCGGCCAGAACCATCGGCTGATTGGCGACGATCCCGACGGTGCGGCCCTCCATGCGGCCGTAGCCCACAATGATATTGCCCGCGTAGCCGGGTTGGATCTCGAAGAAATCGCCCTCGTCGACAACCTTTCCGATCAGCTCCTTCATGTCGTAAGGCTTGTTCGGATTGGCCGGCACCAGTGTATCCAGGGAGGGTTCTTCCCGATCGCCGGGATCGGCGGTGGGACGGACCGGCACTTCCTCGCGGTTGGAGCCCGGCAGAAAGTCCATAAAACGGCGCAGTTCCAGCAGCGCCTCGGCGTCATTCTCGAACGCCAGGTCCGCGACACCCGACCTGGTGGTGTGGGTGGTGGCACCGCCCAGTTCCTCGGCCGTCACCGTTTCGTGGGTCACGGTCTTGACCACATCAGGGCCGGTCACGAACATGTAGGAGCTGTCCTTGACCATGAAGATGTAGTCGGTCATGGCCGGGGAATAGACCGCGCCACCGGCACAGGGGCCCATGATCATGGAAATCTGCGGCACCACGCCCGAAGCCAGGACATTGCGCTGGAAGACTTCGGCGTAGCCGGCCAGGGAATCGACACCTTCCTGGATGCGCGCCCCGCCGGAATCGTTCAGCCCGATCACCGGCGCGCCGACCTGCAGCGCCTTGTCCATGATCTTGCAGATTTTCTCGGCGTGGGGTCCCGACAGCGAACCGCCGAAGACCGTGAAGTCCTGGCTGAAGACAAAGACCAGACGGCCGTTTATGGTGCCGTGACCGGTGACCACGCCGTCGCCGGGAACACGCTGGTCCTGCATGTCGAAATCAACGCAGCGATGCTCGACGAACATGTCCCATTCTTCAAAGGAGCCTTCGTCCAACAGGATTTCAAGGCGTTCCCTGGCGCTCAGCTTGCCCTTGCCATGCTGGGCCTCGACACGGCGCTCGCCGCCGCCGGCTCTTGCCGCTTCGCGCTTGATTTCAAGCTTTCGGATAATGTCCTGCACGCAAACTCCCCCAGATCGTATTTTTTGCTTCTTCGCCGCATCAATGCTGCGGTGCGGCGAAGGTGAAATGCTGATAGCACGCGGCCCTCAAAAGTGCCAGCCAGCGCGTTGTGGCGCCTCGTTTCGAGACTCGCCCCTCCTGCGGTTTATCCGCGCAGAAGCGTGAAAAAACTGGATGCGGCGTGGAACTCGGCCCGCAGTCCGGCGTGCCGGGCCGCCGCCTCGCTATCCTCGCCCCAGAACTCGATCTGAAATAGCTCGTCCAACAGCGCCGCCGTAAAGGCTTCATCCGGATTCAGGCGGCCGTGCATCAGCGCAAGGCCGATCACCAGAGACCCGCCGGTGGACACAGCCGAATGCAGCCCGGTCAGGGTCATGTCATCGAGCTTCTCAACCGCGTGCCGCAGGGCGGCAATCGAACTCTCCGGCTGTGGTCTGGCCAGAATGCCGGGAATGACGACCAGGGGCGCATCGAAGCTCAAGGTCAGCCAATCGAGCAGAGGCTGCCAGCCCGCCTGCTGCCGCTCCACCAGATCCGCCGGATCTTCCGCCCAATAGCAGACGAGATCGTGCTCGGCGAACGCGGACGTGGCATCGACCGCGTGCTCCCGCTCCTCATGAACCCAGTCGATCGCCGTGCAGGCCAGGGTCATCATCGGCATGGTCTGGGCGTCGACCTTCTCGCCCTGCGCATTCCATTCGGACGCGATGGCGTTCGCCAGTGGCAGTGTCGGCAACAGCAGCGCCGCCTTGCCGGGCGTGCGCAGGATCCGGCCGTCAAGCGCGACGGAAAACCCCTCGCCCTCCTCTGAAGAAAAAGCTTCAGCTTTTTTATAGAATCGCTTGATACTGCTCGGTTTTGTCATGCTGCTTATACACCTAAAGCCAAGCCGTCGAATGAAGGCTTCGTTGCATCATTTCGCCAAAACACCGGTCGCATTCCCGGCATTCTCCCCGGCCGGCTTCGTCACCGCATTTCCCGCCTTCAGTTCGTCCAGCAGTTCAGCAAAGTTCGCCACGACCCGCGCCGCGCCGTTGGCCAGAAGCTCTTCGCCGCCATGATATCCCCAGGACACACCAATCGCACGCGCGCCCGCATTGCGGGCCAGCTGCATGTCGTAGGTGGTGTCGCCGATCATGACCGTGTCCTCGGGCGCTACACCGGTTTCGGCCATGGCCTGATGGAGGATTTCCGGATGCGGCTTGCTCGGGCCGTCATCAGCAGTCTTCAGCGTGGCAAAGTGATGATGCAGTCCGTGGTACTCGAGACTGTGCAGCAATCCGCGGCGGTTCTTGCCGGTCGCGATGCCCAGCCAGATCTCCGGTGCGTTCAGGGCAATGATCGCCTCGCGGGCGCCCTCGAACAGAGGCTCGTCGAATTCGTCGCTATGGCGTATCGCATAGGCACGCTGCCGGTAGGATTCAGAAACCAGGGCTGCCAGATCGAAATCGTCGGGATCGGGCAGCAGCGAGGCAATCGCACGCTCCAGCGCCAGCCCGACGCTTCGGCGAACAGCATTGGCAGGAGGAACCGGCAGATTGTGGTTGGCGAATGCCACCGTCATGCATTCGACGATCACCCGCTGGCTATCCACCAGGGTTCCATCGAAGTCGAATATGATCAGACGGTTGTTAGGTGTTGAATTTTCTACTGTATCCGGCATGTTCTCGTCAGCTGTGGCCGATTGAACGAACAACCGTCCATCGGGTGCGGGCGGGCACTCTAGCAACAGCGCCCTGCCCCGCCAAGCCAGCGTTCGACTTAGGGCGCGATCATTCCTGTTTGAAGCGAACAGAAACGATCGCTTCAAACATATGGTTCAGAAACCGATTCACGCCTTTCACTGATTCAGCGAAAGGCGATCGCACACACATTACATGACCTGGCAGGCTGCGGGAAAACCGCGCGTGCGGATGATTACACAAGACTACATGACCGCGGCCACACAGTCTTTACCGGACTCAGAGATCGGTTGCCAGTGGCTTATGTATCTGATGCATAATGCGGTCGGCTATAAATGCATTGGACAGTATAAGCCCGGGTTTGATTTCATAGTCCCGGAGCGACCAGCCGGTCGGAAGAATCGGCAGCCGCACTCCCTAGCAGAGGAGGTCGATATGACCGGAAGGAACTCGTATTTACTGTTGGTAGCCGTCGCGGCCGCCATTTCTCTTACCGCTGCGCCTGCGGTCGCCGAGTACCCGGAAAAGCCGGTGACCATTACGGTCGGCTTCGGCGCCGGCGGCGGTGTTGACTCCATCACGCGCGCGGCTGCCGATGCCCTATCGTCCGCGCTCGGCCAGTCGATCGTTGTGGAGAACCAGCCGGGCGCCGGTGGAGGGCTGGCCTTCACCGCTCTGAAGGCCAAGCCCGCTGACGGCTATTCGCTTGCGGCCGCCATCTCGACGACGGTTTCCTTCGATCCCCATGCGGGCAATGTCGCCTTTTCGATCGACGACTTCGACTGTATCGCGGCCTTCGGCGTGTTTCCCGAAGCGCTCGTCGCTCAGCCGGCGCGCGGCTGGGAGACCTTTGCCGATGTGATTGCCGAGGCGAAGACGAAACCCGATGGTTTGACCTACGCCTCGACCACCTCGCTCGATCGGGTGGTGATGGCGGCGATCGCGAAGAAGGAAGGCATCACGATCAAGCCGGTTCCGACCAAGGGTGGGGCCGAGGCGGTGGCCCAGACTCTCGGTGGCCACGTGGATTTCGCCTACAGCTCGGGTACCTACTACGCCCAGGCCAGAGCAGGCGAACTGATGGTGCTGGCCGGCCTCGGCACGGACCCGGTCCCCGGGTTCGAGGATGCGCCGACACTCAAGTCGCTCGGCTACGACATATCGAGCGTCAACCAGGTGATCTATCTCGCCCCGGCGGGCCTTGCCGACGATGTCAAGGCCAGGCTGGTCGAAGCTTTCGAGGCGGCGGCCAAGTCGCCGGCCGTGCTCAACCTTCTGAAGACCCGCAACATGGGCGGCTTCATCGTGACGGGTGAAAAATTCGATGCCCTGATTCGCAACCAGAGCGATCGGTTCCAGGCCGCGGTGGAGTAGATGGCCGCCTCGTTTGGCCGGCGGGCCGGCGGACCGCGTTCCCTGTCGCGGCCCCTCGCGGAGTTGGCCATCGTCGGCGGGGCGAGCCTCGCCGCGATCTTCTGGTTGATCCCGGCCGAGACAGTTCCCGGCGAAAACTTCGGTCTGTCGCCGCGCATGGTTCCGATCGTCTGCTCGGCGTTGATCGGAGGGCTTGCGGCGGTGAACTTCCTTGCCGCGCTCCTCGGCGCGGCGCGGCGCGAAACGGCCATCTCGACACGCGGGCTTCCCGAGGTCGCGGCCCTTGTCGCCGCCACGCTTGCCGGCGGTGCGATCGTACACTGGGTGGATCTCGTCGCCGGCGGTACGGTGCTGGCCCTTCTCGCCAGTCTCGCGGTCGGCGAGAGACGACCGCTGCGACTGACCCTTGTCACGGCTTCCGCGGCGCTCATCCTGTTCGTCGTCGAGTGGCTGGGCCTCTAGACGATGGACGCCTTTCTCCTCGGTACGCTTGACGCACTGACGCCCTACGCTCTGGCGTCGGTCCTCGGCGGCATCCTGCTCGGATACCTGGTCGGTGTACTGCCGGGACTCAGCCGTCCGGCGGCACTGTCCGTCGCCGTGCCGATCACCTATTCCATGTCGCCGATCGCGGCGATCGCCTTTCTGGTCGGCGTCACCAAGGCGAGCGCGGCCGGCGGCGCAACGGGGGCGATCCTGCTCAACACGCCGGGCGAGCCGAGCTCGGCCGCAACCTGTTTCGACGGCTATCCGCTAGCCAGGAAGGGCGAGGGCACGCGGGCGCTGAAGGTGGCGCTCTATGCTTCGGTTTTCGGCGATATCGTCGCAACGCTGGTGCTGGTCGGCCTTGCGGCGCCGCTTGCCAGCTTTGCGCTGAAGATGGGACCGGTGGAGATGACGTCGGTGATGATCTTCGCGCTCACCTTCATCGCCGCGCTCTCGGGCGCTTCGCTGACGCGGGGGCTCATTTCCGGTGTTCTCGGCCTGCTGTTCGCGACCGTCGGCCTCGATCCGGAAAGCGCTACTCCGCGGCTCACATTCGGCATGATCGAACTGTTCGACGGGATTCCGTTGATCGCGGCGACCGTCGGCATGCTTGCCTTCACCGAAATGCTGGTTCAGGCGCAGGCGCTGGCGAGCCGGGACGCAGGCACGGGCGACCGGGACGCATTCACAGCCGAAACGGAACGCCGCCTCTTCTGGCCCGACATTCGGCGCATCCTGCCGACGACGATGCGCGCGACCGGCATCGGGATTGCTGCCGGCGTGATCCCCGGCCTCGGGCCGACCATCGGGGCATTCCTGTCCTACGCTGTCGCGAAACGCATGGCGCGACCCGGTGATGTCTTCGGCCACGGCGATCTCAAGGGCGTCGCGGCAACCGAGGCCGCCGACAACGCGGTGCTGCCGGCGAGCCTCATTCCGCTCTTTGCTATCGGCCTGCCGGGCAGCGTCTCGGCGGCGATCCTGGTCTCTGCCTTCATGCTGCACGGCGTCCAGCCGGGACCGCTCATCTTTGCCGAGCACCCGCGGCTGATCTACGGCATCTATGTCTCAATGATCGTTGCCAGCCTGTTCATGCTGATTGTCGGCCGCGTGGGCCTCACCTTCTTTGCCCGCATCACCAGGGTGCCGATCCGCGTGATCATTCCCTTCGTTGTCCTGTTCTGTGTCGTCGGCGCCTATCTCGAGCGCGACACTGTGTTCTCGGTCTTTGCGATGATCGGGCTCGGCGTGCTCGGCTTCCTGATGCAACGCTACGGCTATTCGGTCGTGACCTTCCTCATCGGCTTCGTTGTCGGGCCTCTCTTCGAGCTGTCACTGCGCCAGGCGCTCATCATCACCAATCACGATTTGGCCCGGGTACTCGATCACCCGATCGCGCTCGGCTTTCTCGGCGCGGCCGCAGTGGCGGCGGCGTTGTTCATCATGCCGGGCAAGCGCGGCTTGAAGCCTTCGCCCGAGGGCCGGGTCAGTCCGCGGTGAATTGGACCAGGTTCGTCGCTACAGCGCCCATTTCTCCGCCCCGCCATGCTTGACCAGCAGGTCGACGAAGGCACGCAAGATGGCCGGACGGTAGCGGTTCGGGTTCCAGATGGCGGAGACGTCAGCGCTGGTCTTGCAGGCATTCGAGTGGATCGGCAGGGCGTTGAAGATCTCCCTGATGTCGCGCGCCGAGGATGAGACGATGGCGATGCCGTGGCCGTCGCTCGCAAGCGCAGCCAGCGTGTGTGTGCTGTCGCTTTCGAGCAGAACCTTGGGGCGCACGCCATGGGCCGCGCAGACGTGCTCGAACAGATGCCGGGTCAGGAAGCCGCGCCGCATCACCAGCATGTTGTCCTCGGCGAGATCCTCGATTGAGAGGCTTGCCGCGCCCGCGCGCGGATGGTCCGGCGGCAATATGGCAAACAGCTGAGTGGAGTACACCTTCTGCCCGACCAGCACGTTGTTTATCCCCACGCATGCGATCGCAAGGTGAACCGCGCCGTGCTCGGTGAACTTTACGAGGTCTTCGTTGTTTCCCTCCGACACGATCAGGCTGACATTCGGGTGGATTTCGCGAAATTCGGCCATGACTGGCGACAGCAGCCAGGCGATTGTCTGCGGAGAGGCGCCGATCCTGAGGACACCAATCTGACCCTGCTCGAAACCGCTCGCCCGGTTGACGAAATCCCTGGCCCGATCGAGGAGTTCGGAGGCGTGCGGCAGCAACTCCTCGCCCTCGGTGGTCAGGATCAACCGCTTGCCGACCCGCTCGAAAAGCTCCACGCCGAGCTTCCTTTCCAGCGACTGGATCTGCCGCGACAAGGCCGGCTGGCTGAGATTCACGGCCTTGGCGGCGCTGGAAACATTCAACCGTTCGGCGACGGCAACGAAATGGCGTAGTTCGCGCAGCTCCAGCATGGGTGCGGCCCTCTTCCTGCTCTCGCTATCTATGCACGCTTTGCATGAAGAACGGAAGTCTAAATGCATTGGACACAGGATAGTCCGCGCCGCATCTTCTCATCAAACGGGATGAGGGTTCTTGCCGATGAAAATTTGTCTCAACGCGGATATGGGCGAAAGCTACGGGCGCTTTCGGATCGGCGACGACGATGCGCTGATGCCGCTCGTCTCCTCGGCTAATATTGCCTGTGGCATGCATGCGGGAGACCCGTCGGTGATGGTGCGCTCGATCGAACTCGCCCGACTCCACGGCACCTCGATCGGGGCACATCCGGGTTTCAACGACATCTGGGGCTTTGGTCGTCGCCGCATCGCCATGGACCCGCGCGATATCGAATATCTGGTGACCTATCAGATCGGCGCGTTGATGGCGCTGGCCGGGGACCGCGGTGCGTATGTCGGCCACGTCAAGCCGCACGGTGCGCTGAACAACATGGCCCATTCAGATGGTGACATCGCACGGGCGGTCGCCCGCGGCATCCGCGCCGCCGGCCGCGACCTGATTTTCCTCGCCAACTGCCGCTCCGAGATGACCCGCGCCGGCGAGGAGGAGGGCCTGTGCGTCGCTCACGAGGCCTATGTGGACCGAGAGTACGACGACAGCGGCAAGATGCTGTCGCGAACCGAGGCCAATGCCGTCATCCGTGACCCCGAGAAGGCGGCTGCGCAGGTGCTCGGCATGATCACAGAACAGGCACTGATCACATCGAACGGAAAGCGCATCCCGACCCGCATCGACACATTTTGCATCCACGGTGACGAGCCGACCGCGGTGGCGCTCGCCAAACGCACCAACGAAACGCTTTCGGCGAACGGCATCCGGGTCGTGCCGATCCCGGAGATGGTGGGTGAGGCGGTCGTCGGGTAGGTCGACCGGTGCTCGATCCGGCGCCTCACGCAGGATTCTGCGTGCCAAGAAGTATCGCCTCGAGAGCAGGCGTTAGTACTCAAGCCCGCGCTTTTGCAGATCCAGGGCCTCGGCGTAACCCGCCAGATCGTTGGCAATGTCGTCGCCATGCCGAGCGTCGAAACGGAACGCGTGCCAGGCCTCCGCCATCTCGGCCGGCAGGGGAGCGGTGACGCGCAGGGTGGTGCCGTCGTCCGGATGGGGCACCGCGATCTCCCGCGCATGCAGCATCAGCCGGCCTGGAAAATCCGGTTTTGCCGGAAAGGCCTGTTTTCCGCCGTACTTGCCGTCTCCGACGATCGGCATGCCGAGTTCGGCGCAGTGCACCCGGAGCTGATGGGTGCGCCCGGTCAGGGGCATCAGTGCCAGCCAGGTGAGCCCGCGGGCCGCGCCCTTGCCGGTCGCGATGGTCTGGTAAAGCGTTATTGCCGTCTTTCCGCCGGTTTCCATCGGGCCGACTTTCTCCATGCCGCCGGCGGAGGTTGTTTTACCGAGCGGTATGTCGATCACGCCACGCGCCTTCAGCGGCTTGCCGACCACCACCGCCCAGTAAATCTTGCGCGCATCCTTGCCCCGGAAGGCCGCGGTCAGATCGCGCGCCGCCGCCGCCGTACGGGCCAGCAGCAGAACGCCACTGGTATCGCGGTCGAGCCTGTGCACCAGCCGGGGCCGCTCGCTGCGCTCGAAGATCAGGCCGTCGAGCATGGCATCCAGATGCCGGCTCTGCCCGGTGCCGCCCTGAACCGCCAGGCCGCTCGCCTTGTTGATGGCAAGGACCCAGTCGTCCCTGAACAGAACCGCGTCCTGCAGTTCCTTGATATCCTTGCTTGAGATACCTGGCGTCCTGACGGCACGCGGCGCTTTCCCGGCTTCCCCCGCAGGCACGCCGGACATCGGTGGCACACGGACAATCTGCCCGGCTTCGACGCGCGCCGAAGACTTGACCTTTTTGCCGTCCAGGCGGACCTGACCGGTCCGCAGCAGCTTCTCGATCTGCCCCTGAGTCACCATCGTGTAGCGGCGCTTGAACCAGCGGTCCAGGCGGTCCCCCGCCTCGTCGCTGCCGACTGTCACCATCTCAACGGCCATCTCTATTTCCGCCTTATATTTAAAATCACACCAGAACCGCGCGGAAGATCTGCAGACCCGCAAAAAGCCCGAGCACCGACAGAACAACGGACGCCAGGGCATAAATCGCCGCCGGCCCGGTTTCGCCACGCTCTATCATCAACACCATCTCCATGGAAAAGGTCGAGAAGGTGGTGAAGGCTCCCAGGCAGCCGACGGTCACAAAAGCGCGCGTCATCTGCGACGGCGACCAGGCAAGCGCAAAGACCTCGATAAACACACCCATGATGAAGGACCCGATCACATTGACGGCCAGAGTACCATAAGGAAAGCCGCCGCCGAACCAATGGCTGATCTGACCGATAGTGAGATAACGCCCCACCGCCCCGACTGCACCGCCGGCCGCCACGGCAAAAATGATCTGAAACTGCATAGACCGCCCTTTTCCTGCATCAACAGAGTCTGATCGTGTCGAACAACACTCTGGATCAGATCCGGTCTGGATGAAATCGCCTGCGGTGATCCGTCGTTCCGGTGAATCTGATTTAACCATATGACTGTGAGCTAAATCACGTACTTCGCCAAATCCACGACGTGGTTCCGACTAAACATGATCCGCTCCAGCGGCCAAGCGCCGCGCGTTACCAGCCTGTGGTATCAAACCGCCGGTATCTGTGCAAATGAATGGTCGGCGTGGCCGCCGTGCCGGATGCAGAGTCCGGGGGGAAAACCGGGGCGCAGAGGCCGGTTAAGCAGCCTCGCCGGACTGTTCGGCACCGTTCAGCCAGGTCAGACAGCTTTCGCTGTTCAGCAGATACACACCCATGCGGCCCAGTTCGCGCACACCGTCTTCGGTCGAATTGCAGACGGCATCGGGAACCAGGACCAGCCGGAAATCGCGGGCACTGGCTTCATAGATCGTCGCCCGGGTTCCGGTGGCGAAACTGAAACCGCAGATGACCAGGGTCGTGATCCCGCGCGACTTCAGTTCGGCTTCCAGACCGGTGTCGTGGAAAGCGCCCCAGCGCGGGCGATAGAAAATCGCCTCGTTCCTGGAGATCTTCTGGAATTCTCCAGCGAAAAGACGATCCGGATCGAGCCGGACACCGGGCAGCGGCTTGACTTCGTCAATCAGCTCCGAGCCGAAGCTGCCCGGCATGAGGATACGCAGGCCCTCTTCAACCGCCTGGCGGCGGCAGACGTCGACGTTGGTGCCATCCGCGCGGTAGAGGCGAACCGAATGGTAAACCGGCGCGCCCTGAAGCCGGAAGCCCTCAACCAGGCGCTTCATGGCCGGTATGGCGTGACCTAAGCCGGCGGCACGGACAGGTGACCCGGGTAGCGTAAAATCACGTTGCGCGGAGAGTGTCAGCAGTGCAACGGTTTGCTTCTCGGGTAACGTGTAATCGGGCATCCATTTGTCCTTCAACACCGGCTTGAACGGTTACGGCAACATGCCGCGGAAACGCTGTGCGCAACCTACTCCTGACAGACGGAGTTTCAATTCGAAAGGTGGAATGGCAGACGCGCAGGATTTGCAGGGCTTGAGCGGAATCACTCCGGATCGTGCCGTTTTGACCGGCTACAGACGGATTCAGCCTTAACCTTCCGCCGCCGGATCCCTTCGGCCCGCCCGTAATCTGGACCAGTAGTCCAGACGCTTTCGCACCTCGCGCTCAAAGCCGCGCTCAACCGGGCGGTAGAATTGCCGTCGAGGCATATCGTCCGGGAAATAATTCTGCCCGGAAAAACCATCGGCTGTATCGTGATCGTAAGCATAACCCTTGCCGTATCCGAGATCCTTCATCAGCGAGGTCGGCGCATTGAGGATGTGCATCGGCGGCGACAGCGACCCCGTCTCCTTGGCGCTGCGCCGGGATTCGTTGTAGGCCTTATAGGCTGCATTCGACTTCGGTGCGGTCGCCAGATAGATGACCGCCTGGGCCAGCGCCAGTTCGCCCTCCGGGCTGCCGAGCCGCTCGTAGCTCTGCCAGGCCGCCAGAGTCTGCGTGAGCGCCTGGGGATCGGCCAGACCGACATCCTCAACCGAAAAGCGCAGAAGCCGCCGGCCGATAAAGTTCGGGTCCTCTCCGGCGGAGAGCATCCGCGCAAGCCAGTAGAGCGCGGCATCGCAATCCGAACCGCGCATCGATTTGTGCAAAGCCGAGATGAGGTTGTAGTGACCCTCCTGCGCCTTGTCATAGATCGGGGCGCGTTTCTGGATGGCTTCGGCGAGCGCCGCTGAATCCAGAAGCTCATCCACCTCCAGGGCAAAGAGCTCCTCGAGCAGGTTCAGGAGATAGCGCCCGTCACCGTCAGCCATGGCGGCCACCGCCGCGCGCGCATCCTCGCGCAGCGGCAGGGCTCTCGCCTTTTCCTGTTCCGCTCGGCGCATCAGCTCGTCCATAGCGGTGTCGTCCAGGCGTTTGAGCACAAAGACCTGACAACGCGACAGCAAAGCGGCATTCAGTTCGAACGAGGGGTTTTCGGTGGTGGCGCCGACCAGAACCACCGTCCCGTCTTCGACATAGGGCAGGAAGCCATCCTGCTGGGCGCGGTTGAAGCGATGAATTTCGTCGATGAACAGCAGCGTCCCCCGACCGGCGAGACGGCGATCCTTCGCCCGCTCGAAGACCTTGCGCAGATCGGCCACGCCGGAGAAAACCGCCGACAAAGGCTCGAACTCAAGATCGGTGACTTCAGCCAGCAACCGGGCGATCGTCGTCTTGCCGCATCCCGGCGGTCCCCAGAGCACCATGGAGGCAAGACGCCGTCCGGCCACCATCCGGCCCAGCGGTGCATCGGGCTTGAGCAGATGTCCCTGCCCCACCACCTCGTCCAGCGACCGCGGCCGCAGTTGATCTGCAAGCGGTCGCGGTGCCTGGCTCTCGAACAATCCCATTACCATTGCAGGCTCTTCCCGTTAGAGCGCGATTCACGTTCCTGACCGCCGCTGTCAAGCACGCCCGCGCTCCAGGATTTATACGCCGTCATGCGCGGCTTTGGCACCGAAACTCAGCGGCCGATGTCCATTGTCCGGACCTGCCCGGCCCGGCGGAACGAGATTCGCCAGCGTTCCTTGCTCGATCCCACGGCGCCGTCGATGTCGGCGACCTCGGAAATCCGGTGCTCGTTGACCGCAAGCAGGATGTCGCCCGGGCGCAGGCGGACCCGCTGTGCCGGACTGGCACGGGCAATCTTGGTGATGATCACGCCTGACCAGGCGCCCGGTATGTCGAGCTCTTCCGCAAGCGCCGGCGAGAGATTGGCGACCTGAGCACCGGAAAGCGGATGCGGTCCGCGCAATCGCACCACTTCGCGCGGCGGGGATTCGGGCGCTGCTTCAATCGGCAGCTTCACCTCCATCCGGCGTTTGGCACGCCATACCTGAATCGGAACCTCATCGCCTATGTTGTGGGTCGCCACCCGGAATCTCAGGGATTCGTAATTTTCGATTTCCTGTCCGTCGACCGACAGGATCACATCACCCTGCTTCAGGCCGGCGCGATCGGCGGGACCGCCACGATAGAGATTGTTGACAACCACGCCGCCGGGCCGGTCGAGACCGAAGCCGGTTGCAAGATCCGTCGTCAGTGCCTGCCCGGTGATACCGGTCCAGGCGCGCACCAGCACGCCGCCGTGCTTGGCTGAATCGATGACCGTCCGCACCATATTGGCCGGGATGGCAAAGCCGATCCCGACCGAACCGCCGCCGCGCGAATAGATTGCGGTATTGATCCCCAGAAGCTGGCCATCCATGGTCACCAGAGCTCCGCCCGAATTGCCCGGGTTGATGGCCGCGTCGGTCTGGATAAAGAAGCTGAAATCGCCAATCCCGACCTGGGTGCGTGCAAGCGCCGAGACAATGCCGCTGGTCACCGTCTGCCCCACACCGAAGGGATTGCCGATGGCCAGCACCAGATCGCCAACCTCGACGTCATCCGAATCCCGCAGCGGAATCGTCGGCAGTGAAGCGCCTTCCGTGTCGACCCGCAGAACCGCCAGATCGGTCCGCTCGTCGTCCACGACCAGCTCGGCACTGAACTCACGCCGGTCCGACAGCACGACCTTGATCTCCGTGGCCCCGTTGATGACGTGATGATTGGTCACGATCAGGCCGTCTTCGGACACAATGACGCCTGACCCCAGCGAGCTTTCCATGCGTTCACGACGCAGAGAGCCGCCGAAACGATCGCCGAAAAACCGCTTGAAGAAGGGATCGTCGAACAAGGAGGAACGGCGTTGCTGTTGAACCGCCCGCTTGGAGAAAACATTGACCACGGCCGGCGCGGTGGACTTGACCACCGGCGCGAAGGACAGAGCCATTTCCGCGTGCGATTCCGGCAGCCGCGACTCCTTGACCTCGGCGCCGGCCAGGACCTGTGCCTGTGCCGCCGGCACGACACCGGGATGGCTCAGGGCAAGAACCACAGCCAGAAAGGGAAGAAAGAGAGAACGCAGATGCACCTGTCAGTCGCTCCTGAATTGCTTGCAGATTTAACCGGCATTACCGTTGCCAAGGCCGTTTTCACGCAGCTACGGGAATCGCCAGTTTAACACGCATGTGGGGTCACATCGGCATTTTGCACGAAAAACCGAAAGCGCACCGGACGAAAAAGGGCAGCCCTTCACGGACTGCCCCTCTTCATAAAGTCTGCTTCTTCGCCCCTGAACGGCGGGAACAAGGCCGCGAACCCGATAGCGAACCCTACTCTTCGTCACCTTCGTCGTCGCCGGCATCCTGGGTTGGACCGGAGTCCTGGCCCTTGGCGTCCGGGTTACGATCGACCAGCTCGATAAAGGCCATCGGCGCCATATCACCATGACGGAACCCGGCCTTGAGGACACGGCTGTATCCGCCTGCGCGATTTGCATAACGCTCTGCCAGCTCGCTGAAGAGCTTGGCCGCGATCTTGTCGTCACGCAGAACCGAAATCGCCTGTCGCCGGGCGTGAAGATCGCCACGTTTGCCGAGCGTGATCAGCTTGTCGATCACACGGCGAAGATCCTTTGCCTTCGGCAAGGTCGTCTTGATCTGTTCATGCTTGAGCAGGGCAACCGCCATATTGGCGAACATGGCCTTACGGTGGCTGCTGGTGCGGTTCAGTTTACGACCGCTCATTCCGTGACGCATTGTCTCTTCTCCGTCTTCTCTGGTCTCGCGCACGAAACCGATTACGCGACACGACGCCCTGCTCTCGTAAAAGAGCAGGCACGTCGCGCTGGGCCACCCGGCCCCTTTAACAGTTAAAGGCCGCTCGAAGCGTTAGTAAGGCTCTTCGAGCTTCTTCGCCAGTTCCTCGATGTTCTCCGGCGGCCACTCCGCAATCTCCATTCCGAGATGCAGACCCATGGTCGAGAGAACTTCCTTGATCTCGTTCAGAGACTTGCGGCCAAAGTTCGGCGTACGCAGCATTTCGCCTTCGCTCTTTTGAACCAGATCGCCGATGTAGACGATGTTGTCGTTCTTCAGACAGTTCGCGGAACGGACGGACAGCTCGAGTTCGTCGACCTTGCGCAGCAGGTTCTTGTTGAACGGAGGTTCGCTCGGACGATCTTCGATCTCGCGGGTCTTCGGCTCGTCGAAGTTGACGAAGAGCTGAAGCTGATCCTGCAGGATCCGGGCTGCCAGTGCCACTGCGTCCTCGGGCGTTACCGCGCCGTTGGTCTCGACTTCCATGGTCAGCTTGTCGTAATCGGTAACCTGACCGACACGGGTGTTTTCAACCCGGTAGGCAACCTTGCGCACCGGCGAGAAGATCGAATCGACCGGCACCAGGCCGATCGGCGCATCTTCCGGACGATTCTGCGACGCGGCCACGTAGCCTTTGCCGATCTCGACCGTGAGTTCCATGTCGATCCGCGCACCGTCATCCAGCGTGCAGAGAATCAGATCCGGGTTCATGACTTCGATGTCGGCGCCGGTCTCGATCTTGCCTGCCGTGACCGGACCAGGACCTTCGGCACGCAGACGCATGCGTTTCGGGCCGTCACCGCCCATACGCAGGCCAATCGATTTGATGTTCAACACCACATCGGTCACGTCTTCGCGAACACCGGGGATCGACGAGAATTCATGCAGAACCCCGTCCACCTGAATCGATGTCACGGCCGCACCCTGAAGGGACGACAGCAGAACCCGGCGCAGCGCATTGCCAAGGGTCAGACCAAACCCCCGCTCCAGAGGCTCGGCAACGACCTTCGCCACACGAGACGCATCAGGTCCCGGCTGAATGTCCAGCTTGTTCGGCTTGATTAGTTCGGTCCAATTTTTTTGAAGCACTATTGCGCCCTCATATATTGCGGACTGCCTTGCGCCTGCCCGCTGTCATTGAATGCCAAAAGCCGGTCTGCACCGGCCTCCGACTTGCCACGTTTTGCGCTGCCGGTGAATAGCCCTGCAGCCTCCGTGTAACGGTCTAGACGCGGCGCCGTTTCGGCGGCCGGCAACCATTGTGCGGAATCGGCGTCACGTCGCGGATTGCGGTGATCGTAAACCCGACCGCCTGCAAGGCCCGGAGCGCCGATTCACGGCCCGACCCCGGGCCCTTCACATTGACTTCCAGAATCTTCATGCCGTGTTCCTGCGCCTTGCGGCCGGCATCCTCGGCAGCCAGCTGAGCGGCATAGGGAGTCGATTTACGCGATCCCTTGAACCCCTGCCCGCCGGCCGAGGACCAGGAGATGGTGTTACCCTGGACATCGGTGATGGTGACCACCGTATTATTGAACGTCGCATTGACGTGAGCGATCCCGGAGGAAATATTTTTCCGTTCACGACGCCGCAAACGCGCTTGAGGTTTGGCCATGGCCTTTGAAACCTTATCTAATCTCTGAAGTTATTTCTTCTTGCCTGCAATCGCCTTCGCGGGACCCTTGCGGGTACGAGCGTTGGTGCTCGTCCGCTGTCCGCGAACCGGCAGGCCCTTACGGTGCCGCAGGCCACGATAGCAACCCAGATCCATCAAACGCTTGATGTTCATCGCCACTTGACGGCGCAGGTCGCCTTCAACCGTAAAGCCGCGGTCGATCGCTTCGCGAACCCGCACAACCTCGTCGTCGGTCAGTTCATTCACCCGCCGTTCCGCCGGGATACCGACCGAGTTGCAGATTTCGACCGCTTTGGTTCGACCAATACCATGGATATAGGTCAAAGCGATCTGTACCCGTTTTTGCGTCGGGATATTGACGCCAGCAATACGAGCCACGTCACGGTCTCCTTAAAACATTAATTCCCGGGCCGCGGCCCTGAGAAGACAGTTAATTTTTGCCCCCGAACCATCCCGGCTCGAAGTCCTGTTACATACGGACAGGCAAAACCTTCCGGTCACGACCGCGCCGAAGGATGCGGGATTATATGCACCCACTCCCTCAAGTCAACCGTCATACCGCGGGAAGAATCGCTTCAATCTGCCCAGTCACTTCATCGATCGATGCCATACCGTCGATCGTCTTCAACACGCCCTTATCCCGATAGTATGGAAGGATCGGCGCGGTTTGTTCATGATAGGTCGCAAGACGGGTCTGCATCGTCTCTGCGTTATCGTCGGCGCGGCGTGAAAACTCGGTCCCGCCGCAGTTGTCACAGATGCCCTCGCGGGCCGGCTTCTGAAAGCTGTCGTGATAGCCAGCGCCGCAGTTCACGCAGGAATAGCGGCCGACCACGCGTTTGATCAATGCCTGCTCATCCACCTTCATCTCGATCACACTATCGAGCTTCAGGCCCTTGTTCGACAACATCTTGTCCAGGCCCTCGGCCTGCGGCGTCGTCCGCGGAAAGCCGTCGAGGATAAACCCGGTTTTGCAATCGGGCTCGTCAATGCGCTGAGAGATCATCTCGATCATCAGATCGTCCGGCATCAGCATGCCGGCATCCATGATCTCTTTAGCCTGATCTCCCAACTTGCTTCCGGAGGTTTTCAGTTCCCTCAGCATGTCGCCTGTCGAGAGTTGCACGAGTCCGTGCTTATCCTGCAAACGCTTTGCTTGAGTGCCCTTCCCCGCCCCCGGAGGACCCAAAAGTATTATGTTCACCCACGCCGTCCCTTCAGCTTCGACTTCTTGATGAGTCCCTCGTATTGATGCGCCAGCAGGTGAGAATGAATCTGACCTACCGTGTCCATGGTGACTGAAACCACAATCAGCAGAGACGTGCCACCAAAATAGAACGTCACTACAGAAAACTGTGCACTGATAATTTCCGGGAGCAGACAAACAAATGCCAGGTAAGCGGCCCCCACGACCGTCAGCCGGGTCAGCACATACTCCAGATACGTGGCGGTATTCTTGCCCGGACGGATGCCGGGTATGAAACCACCGTGCTTTTTGAGATTGTCCGCCGTGTCCACCGGATTGAAGACGATGCTGGTGTAGAAGAACGCGAAAAAGACGATCAACCCGGCAAACAGCATCAGATAGGCGGGCGAACCGCGCCCCAGATGCGCCGTGACCCAGCTCAGCCACTCCGGCCCGGATCCCTGCGAGAAACCGGCAGCGGTCAGCGGCATGAGCAGAAGCGACGATGCGAAAATCGGCGGAATGACGCCCGCGACGTTCAGCTTCATCGGCAGATGCGAGGCTTCACCGCCGAACATCTTGTTGCCGACCTGGCGCTTTGGATACTGAACAATGATCCTGCGGTGCGCCCGTTCGACAAATACGATGAAGGCAATAACCGCAATGGCCATGATCGGCATCACGATCGCCAGCGCGTTGGTCTGGCCGACCGAGAATGCCTGCGCCAGTGCGATCGGCAGATTGGCCACGATGCCCGAAAAGATGATCAGCGAGATGCCGTTGCCGACGCCACGCTGGGTAATCTGTTCACCCAGCCACATCAGGAAGATCGTGCCGCCGGTCAGGGTAATGACTGTGGAGAGTTCGAAGAACAGGCCCGGCTCGATGACGGCGGAGCCGCCCTGGCCGACGGTTGCCTCCAGACCCTTTGCAATACCGTAAGCCTGTACCGCAGCCAGTACGACCGTACCGTAACGGGTGTACTGATTGATCTTCTTGCGGCCGGCTTCGCCTTCTTTCTTCAACGCTTCGATCTGCGGCGACACGGCGGTCAGCAGCTGCATGATAATCGACGCGGAAATATACGGCATGATGTTGAGCGCAAAGATCGTCATGCGCTCCAGGGCACCGCCGGAAAAGGCGTTGAAGATGTCCAGGACGCCGCCCTGTGCCTGACTCTCGTAGATGCTGGCGAAGATCGATGTATCGATACCGGGAATAGGAATATAGGTCCCAAGCCGGTAAATGATCAGAGCACCGAGCGTGAACCAAATGCGCTTCTTGAGCTCGGTCGCCTTGGCAAGCGCGCCGAAGTTCATATTCGCAGCAAGTTGTTCGGCGGCTGAAGCCATATACTTTTTCCCAGTTTTCTCAGCGGCCGCTATTCTTCGGGCCTGCTTGCCTACCGGCTGCGCCCGCCTGCATCATGGGGACGTAACCGACAAAGTAACCAACGGGCCAAACCACGGGCTCGCGCATCCCCTATCGAAGGCGACACAGCAAGCCCGTAAGTCGTTCAGCTTTTTGCTGCTGTATCCTCGACGGCCTTGACCACGGTTACCGTCACGCTGCCGCCCGCTTTTTCCACAGCTGCAATCGCAGCCCTGGATGCGCCGGCAACCTTGATGGTTACTTTGGTCTTCAACTCGCCAGATGCAAGCAGTCGGACGCCATCGCGTGGATGCGTGACCAGTCCGCAGGCCTTCAAGGCGTCGACGTTGATCTCCGCTTTCGCATCGAGCTTGCCGGCGTCAATCGCAGCCTGCAAGCGGCCGATGTTCACTGCGGCATAGTCCTTTTTGAAGATATTATTGAAACCACGCTTCGGAAGACGCCGGTGCAAAGGCATCTGACCGCCCTCGAACCCTTTGATGGCGACACCGCTACGCGCCTTCTGGCCCTTGTGGCCGGCACCGGACGTCTTGCCGGTTCCAGAACCAATGCCGCGGCCGACGCGTTTTCGGTCCTTCCGGGCACCTGGATTATCGGACAGCTGATTGAGCTTCATGTCTCTTTACCCTGCTTCAGTCGCGGGAGGAACGACGCCTAAGCGTCGCTCTCAACCCGTACGAGATGACTGACCTTGTTGATCATGCCGCGCACTGACGGCGTATCCTCGAGCTCGCGGCTACGGTTGATCTTGTTCAAACCGAGCCCCACAAGCGTCGCGCGCTGATCTTTCATCCGCCCGATAGGGCTGGCGATCTGCACGACCTTTAGAGTCTTCTTCTTTGCGGCCATTTTTTTCTACTCCCGTGCGTCGGCGCCACCGGCGGCGCGGGTACCGAGAATATCGGACACCTTCTTGCCACGGCGCTGTGCGACCATGCGGGGGCTGGCACAACGCGACAGAGCCTCGAACGTGGCCTTGATCATGTTGTGCGGGTTCGACGTACCGACCGACTTGGCCACGACGTCCTGAACGCCCAGGGCCTCATAGATCGCACGCATCGGGCCACCGGCGATGATGCCGGTACCAGCAGGTGCGGCGCGCATCTCGACACGTCCGGCGCCGTAATGCCCCTTGATGTCATGGTGGAGGGTCCGGCCTTCACGCAGCGGAACGCGTATCATCGCCTTCTTGGCGGATTCAGTTGCCTTGCGGATCGCTTCCGGAACTTCGCGGGCCTTGCCGTGTCCGTGTCCGACGCGGCCGCGGCCGTCACCAACGATAACCAGTGCAGCGAAGCCGAAGCGACGGCCACCCTTGACCACCTTGGCTACGCGATTGATACCGACCAGCTTTTCAATGAGCTCCGGCTCATCACGCTCGCGCGGACGACGGTCGTCTCTCTGGGATCTCTGGGGTCGTGATTCTCTTGGGGCTCGTGCCATCGATCTGCTCTTCCTAGAATGCCAGGCCGTTTTCGCGTGCTGCGTCTGCAAGGGCCTTCACCCGGCCGTGGTACAGATATCCACCACGGTCGAAGACCACTTCCTTGACGCCGGCAGCGACTGCACGTTCGGCAATAAGTTTACCCACCTCGATAGCGGCTGCCTTATCGGCACCCTTTGTCACTTTCGACTTGAGGGCGTTATCGACCGTCGATGCGGATGCAAGAGTCACCCCCTGCACATCGTCGATAACCTGGGCGTAGATGTGTTTGCTTGACCGGAACACCGACAAACGAGGCCGGCTGCCGTTATTGCGCTTGATCTGCGCGCGCACCCGGCGCGTGCGACGGTCGCGAAGTTCTTTTGTGGTCAGCATGGCTTTACTTCTTCTTGCCTTCTTTACGCAGGATCACTTCGTCCTCGTACTTCACGCCCTTGCCCTTGTAGGGCTCCGGTGGACGGAAGCTGCGGATTTCAGATGCAACCTGCCCGACCTTCTGCTTGTCCGCGCCCGTGACCGAAATCGCGGTAGGCTTGGAGCAGCTGATCGAGATCCCCTCGGGGATCGGGAAGTTGATATCATGGCTGTAACCGAGCTGCAGGTTCAGGGCCTTACCCTGGACTGCGGCACGATAACCAACGCCGTTGATCTCGAGATTCCGCGTGAAACCGTCTGACACACCCGTGACCATGTTCTGAACCCGCGAACGCGCGGTCCCCCACATGGCACGTGCCTGCTTGGACTTATTCACCGGCGTAACCGTGACTTTGCCGTCGGCCAGTTCCATCACGACGTCGTCGGTTGCCTCAAACTCGAGCTGTCCCAGTTTGCCCTTCGCCGAAACCTTGCGACCGTTGATCGCGATTTCGACACCACTTGGCACCACTACTGGATTTTTGCCTACGCGCGACATTGAACCAATTCCTTAAAATACCCGGCAGAGAACTTCGCCGCCGACGTTGGCAGCGCGGGCCTCCTGATCCGACATCACACCGCGTGGCGTCGACAGGATGGTAATTCCCAAACCGTTGTAGTAGCTCGGAAGCTCCTGAATCTTCGAGTACACCCGACGGCCAGGCGTCGAAACGCGCGCGATCTCGTTGATCACGGGCTGGCCCTCGTTGTACTTCAATTCGATCTCGAGCTCGCTGATACCCGCCGCCTGCTCCTGCGTACGGAAATCCCGAATGAAACCTTCGCGCTTCAAAACATCAAGCACGTTCGAACGCAGGCGTGACGCCGGCGCCGTAACTTTTGATTTCCCAACCCGCTGTCCATTACGGATGCGTGTCAGCATATCCCCAAGAGGATCACTCATCGCCATCGCGCGGATCCCTTCCTTACCAGCTCGACTTGACCATGCCAGGGATCTGGCCGATCGACGCGAGGTCGCGCAAGGCAATGCGCGACAGCTTAAATTTCCGATAGACGCCGCGTGGACGTCCGCTCAATTCGCAACGGTTCCGAATACGAATCTTCGACCCATCACGAGGCAGCTCAGCCAGTTTGATATGAGCCAGAAAGCGTTCTTCCGGAGTAAGATCCCGGTCGTTGGCGACAGCCTTGAGAGCCGCACGCTTGGAAGCCTGTTGTGCAACAACCTTCCGGCGCTTCTGATTCTTCTTTATGGAGCTAACCTTAGCCATTCTTTTCGATCCCTTCTGCCGCTATTTCTGGAACGGCATATCGAAGCCGGCGAGAAGAGCCTTGGCTTCCTCATTGGTCTTCGCAGTGGTGCAGATCACAATGTCCATGCCGCGGATCTCGTCGACGGAGTCGTAGTCGATCTCGGGAAAGACGATCTGTTCCTTCAGGCCCATGGCGTAGTTGCCACGGCCGTCAAAGCTCTTGTCGGAAACGCCGCGGAAATCGCGGACTCGCGGCAAAGCGACGGTCACCAGGCGATCCAGAAATTCGTACATCCGGTCCTTCCGCAAGGTCACCTTGCAGCCGAGCGGCATGCCTTCACGCAGCTTGAAACCTGCGATCGACTTCTTCGCCTTTGTGATCACCGGCTTCTGGCCGGTAATCAGACCCATTTCGTTGGCAGCGGCAGTAACCTTCTTCTGGTCCTGCACGGCACCGGCGACACCGATGTTCAGCACGATCTTTTCGATCTTCGGCGCCAACATGATGTTCTTGTATCCAAACTGCTTCACCAGGTCTGGCTTTACAGTCGTTTCATATCGCTCTTTGAAGCGCGGCTTCATGGTCCTGCCTCGCCTAGATGTCTATGGCTTCGCCGGAGCGCTTGGAAACGCGCACCTTGCGACCGCCGTCTTCGACCCGGATTCCGACACGCGTTGGCAGATCGGATTTCGGATCGATATGGGCTACATTCGAAATATGGAGGGCCGCCTCTTGCTCGACGATCCCACCCGGTGTCGAGGCCGTCGGGCGTGTATGCCGCTTTACAATGTTGACGCCCTGAACAACCACACGGTCGTCTTCGCGTACAACACGCAGCACTTCGCCTTTCTTGCCTTTGTCGCGTCCGGTGATCACCGTCACCCGGTCGCCTTTTTTGATCTTAAACTTCTTGCTCATCACAGCACCTCGGGCGCCAGGGAGATGATCTTCATATACTGGCGGGCACGCAACTCACGCGTGACCGGGCCAAAAATACGAGTTCCGATCGGCTCACCCTGCTTGTTGATCAACACCGCAGCGTTGTTGTCGAACCGGATGGAGCTTCCGTCCGGACGGCGGATTTCCTTGGCAGTGCGCACGATTACGGCACGGTGCACATCACCCTTTTTTACGCGTCCGCGCGGAATGGCTTCCTTGACCGAGACGACGATGACATCGCCGACACCTGCGGTCTTACGTTTGGATCCACCCAGCACTTTGATGCACTGAACTCGACGGGCACCGGAATTGTCGGCGACATCGAGTTGGGATTGCATTTGAATCATGGCGAGCCTCTAACCTTCAGCGCTGGCGGCTGTCTCGTCCAGAATTTCCCAGCTTTTGGTCTTGGAAATCGGACGACACTCGCGGATCCGAACAACTTCACCCGACTTGACCCGATTGGTCTCGTCATGAGCGTGATATTTCTTCGAACGCTTGATAATTTTCTTATAGATGGGGTGCATGACGCGCCGCTCGACCAAGACAGTTACCGTCTTATCGGTCTTGTCACTAACCACCACACCCTGCAACACACGACGCGGCATTGATACTCTCCTAAGAAACGGCCTGCTTTTCGTGCAGGATGGTTTTGATGCGCGCGATATCACGGCGAACCTGGCGTGCGCGCGTCGTATTTTCGAGTTGCCCGCTGGCTTTCTGGAACCGCAGATTGAACTGCTCTTTATGCAGTCCCATCAGGGCGTCCTTCAACTCGTCATGGGTCTTAACCCGAAGATCAGTCGCTTTCATGACTTAACCCTCCTCGCCGACACGGGCGATGAACTTGGTTTGCACGGGCAGCTTGGCGGCCGCCAACGTGAAGGCCTCGCGTGCCAGTTCCATGGATACGCCATCGAGCTCGAAGATGATACGACCAGGCTTGACCCGGGCCGCCCACCATTCCGGGTTACCTTTACCCTTACCCTGACGAACTTCTGCAGGTTTGCTCGACACCGGCACATCCGGAAAAATACGGATCCAAAGCTTACCGACACGCTTCATGTGACGGGTGATGGTCCGGCGGGCCGCTTCGATCTGACGCGCCGAAACACGCCCCGGCGTTACCGCTTTCATGCCATAGGCGCCGAAGTTAAGGGCTGTGCCCCCCTTCGCCTTGCCATGAATCCGGCCCTTATGGGCTTTGCGGAATTTAGTCCGCTTTGGTTGCAACATTGCTCTATTTCCTCAAGCCTGACTGCTTTAACGCGCAGCCTGCAAATCCTGAGACCGCTTGTCTTGCGCCATCGGATCGTGTGCCAGGACTTCGCCCTTGAACACCCAGACCTTCACGCCGCAAGCACCATAGGTCGTCTGTGCTGTCGCCTCGCCGTAATCGATATCGGCGCGCAGCGTATGCAGCGGCACGCGGCCTTCGCGGTACCATTCCGTCCGTGCGATTTCCGCGCCGCCGAGACGGCCGGCGCAGTTGATCCGGATACCACCGGCGCCAAGGCGCATGGCGGACTGGACCGAACGTTTCATCGCACGTCTGAAGGCAACCCGGCGCTCAAGCTGGCTGGCGATATTCTCGGCAACCAGTTTCGCGTCGATTTCCGGCTTGCGAACCTCGACGATGTTCAGATGAACTTCGCTGCTGGTACGCTTCTGCAGTTCGCCACGGAGCTTTTCGATATCGGCGCCCTTTTTGCCGATAACGACACCGGGACGCGCCGTGTAAATGGTCACACGGGCCTTCTTCGCCGGGCGCTCGATAACGATGCGGGAGATTCCGGCCTGCTGCAGACGCTTGCGCAGGAACTTCCGCAGTTCAAGGTCCTCAAGCAGCAGATCAGAGTAGTTGCTATCGGCAAACCACCGCGAATCCCAGGTCCTGTTGATACCGACCCGAAAGCCGATAGGATTAACTTTATGACCCATTACGCCGTCTCCTCACGCTCACGCACGACCACCGTCAGGCGGCTCCAAGGTTTCACGATCCGACCGACACGACCGCGGGCACGTGGCCGAAAGCGCTTCATCGTGAAGCTCTTGCCGACCGAGGCTTCCGCTACATAGAGCCGGTCGACGTCAAGCTGGTGGTTGTTCTCGGCATTGGCGATCGCCGACTGCAGAACCTTTTTGACCTCACCGGCAATCCGGCGCTTCGAGAAGGTCAGTTCCGAAAGGGCCTTCTCCGCCGACTTGCCCCGAATGCTTGCGGCAACCAGATTCAGCTTCTGCGAACTGGTCCGCATATTCAGAGCCATTGCCTTGGCCTCGTTATCAGCCAGCGCGCGAGGCGTTTTTGTCTTGCTCATCGCCCTCAGCCCCTCTTGGATTTCTTGTCCGCAGCGTGGCCGAAGTAGGTCCGCGTCGGAGAGAATTCGCCGAATTTGTGACCGACCATATTTTCGGTCACCAGAACCGGCAGGAACTTACGACCATTGTAGACGCCGAAGGTCAGGCCGACAAACTGCGGCATGATCGTCGAACGGCGCGACCAGGTCTTGATGATTTCGTTGCGTCCGGAGCCTCGGGTGGTATCGGCCTTTTTGAGCAGATAACCGTCGACGAACGGACCTTTCCATACGGAGCGAGCCATGGCGGGCCTTCCCCTTAGCGTTTCTTGTGACGGCGGCGCACGATGAGGCCGTCCGTCTTCTTGTTACGGCGCGTCTTGGCGCCTTTCGTCGGCTTACCCCAAGGCGTCACCGGATGGCGACCGCCAGAAGTGCGGCCTTCGCCGCCGCCGTGCGGATGGTCGATCGGGTTCATGGCGACACCGCGAACCGACGGGCGTTTGCCCATCCAGCGCTTGCGGCCGGCCTTACCCAATTTCTGGTTCGATTCATCGGGGTTCGATACGGCACCGATCGTTGCCATGCACTCGGCCCGGACCATGCGGACTTCGCCGGATCCAAGACGCAGCAGAGCGTAACCGGCATCGCGGCCGACAATCTGAACATAGGTTCCGGCGGAGCGGGCAATCTGACCACCCTTGCCGGCCTTCATCTCAACGTTGTGCACGATCGTGCCGACCGGGATCGACGCCAGGGGCATCGCATTGCCCGGCTTGATATCGGCCTTTTCGCTGGCGATGACCTTGTCCCCGATCGCCAGGCGCTGTGGCGCCAGGATGTAGGACAACTCACCATCGGCATATTCGATCAGCGCGATGAACGCGGTCCGGTTCGGATCGTACTCGATCCGCTGGACCGTCGCCGCAACGTCGAACTTGAGACGTTTGAAATCAACCAGACGGTAGTTACGTTTGTGACCACCACCCTGGCGACGTGCCGTGATCCGGCCGGTGTTGTTGCGTCCGCCGTTCTTGGTCAGGCCCTCGGTCAGCTTCTTGACCGGTTTGCCCTTCCAGAGACCCGAACGGTCGATCAGCACCAGATTACGGCGTGACGGCGTTGTCGGACTGTAGGTTTTTAGCGCCATAACATCAAATCCCCGTGGTCACGTCGATACTGTGACCCTCTTCTAACGTAACGTAGGCCTTCTTGACCTCGACGCGTCGGCCTGGGCGGCCTTTGAAACGCTTCGTTTTACCGGCCTGGCGAAGGGTATTGACCGCCTTGACCTTGACGTTGAACAAACCTTCAACAGCCAGAAGGATCTCAGGCTTGGATGCGTCCATGGCCACCTTGAAGGCAACCTGGTTGTGCTCCGAACCCAGTGTCGATTTTTCCGTGACGAGCGGCTGACGGATGACTTCGTACATCCGCTCCTTGGAGATCGTCACCGGCGCTCTGTTGCGCGCGCGCCCTTTACTCATTTTAGTCGCGCCTCCAGCGCTTCCACAGCATCCTTGGTCAACACCAGAGTGTCGCGGCGCAGGATGTCATAAACATTGGCACCCTGTTGCGGCAGCACGTCGATGCCTGGAATATTGCGGGCCGCACGAGCGAACGTTTCGTTCACCGCCGCCCCGTCGATAACCAGAACCGTGCCCCAGCCGAGCGCGCCGAGCTGCTTCGAAAGTGCCGAAGTCTTGCCGTCCTTGATGTTCGCGTTATCAAGAATGATCAGCTTGCCGTCTGCCACTTTCGACGACAGAGCCGTCTTCAAAGCCAGCTTCCGAACCTTCTTCGGCAGATCGAGGTTGTGATCCCGAACCTGCGGACCATGCACGATACCACCGCCACGGAAGATCGGCGCACGCAGACCGCCGTGACGGGCACCGCCGCCACCCTTCTGCTTGGTGATTTTCCGGGTCGAACCGGAAACTTCGCTACGCCCCTTGACCTTATGGGTACCGGCGCGGCGTTTCGCGAGCTGCCAGTTGACCATCCGGCCAAGGATGTCCGCGCGGATCGGAAGTCCGAAGATCGAGTCATTGAGCTCAATCTCGCCGGCGGCCTTGTTTTCGAGGGTCGTGACCGAACACTTCATGGTCATTGATCCTTTTCTTCGCTAGCGGCTTCGGGAGCCTCGACCGCTGCAGCTTCCGCTTCAGCAGGCGCATCTTCCGGAGCAGCGGCGGGAGCTTCTTCAGCAGCGGAAGCCACGATACCAGCCGGGAAAGGCACGGACTTGGGCAGTGCGCGTTTAACCGCATCACTGATCCGCACCCAGCCGCCTTCAGCACCTGGAACAGCACCCTTCACCAAAATCAGGCCGCGCTCCTCATCGGTCGAAACGATCTTGAGGTTCTGCGTCGTCACCCGGGTGTCGCCCATGTGACCAGCCATCTTCTTGCCTTTGAAGACCTTACCCGGATCCTGACTGTTACCAGTCGAACCATGACTACGATGCGAGACCGAAACACCATGCGATGCCCGGAGGCCGCTGAAGTTATGGCGTTTCATGGCTCCAGCGAAGCCCTTACCGATCGAAGTGCCGGTAACGTCGACGAACTGGCCGGCCACAAAGTGGTTGACCGACAGCTCCTGACCGACTTCCAGCACCGCATCGTCGGAAACCCGGAACTCGCCGAGCTTCTTCTTGGGCTCGACCTTTGCTTTCGCATAGTGGCCACGCATCGGCTGGGTCACGCGCTTGACCTTCGCCTTTGCATTACCGAGCTGAACGGCACAATAGCCGTCATTTTCTTTCGTGCGCACCGCCACGACTTGACACTTGTCCACCTTAAGTACGGTGACAGGAACGTGCTGACCTTCATCGGTAAACACGCGCGTCATGCCAAGCTTCTGCGCAATCATACCCGTGCGCATATCCCTTAGCCTTTCAGCTTGATCTCGACGTCCACACCAGCAGCCAGGTCGAGCTTCATCAGCGCATCGACGGTCTGTGGGGTGGGGTCGACAATGTCCAGAAGCCGTTTGTGCGTCCGAATTTCGAACTGCTCGCGGCTCTTTTTATCAATGTGAGGTCCACGGAGAACCGTGAACTTCTCGATCCGGGTCGGCAAGGGAATCGGACCGCGCACCTGAGCGCCCGTCCGTTTGGCAGTACCGACGATTTCAGCTGTCGACGTGTCGAGCACCCGATGATCGAAGGCCTTAAGCCGTATTCTAATGTTCTGGCTGTCCATTTTCAGCCCCTTTGGCTGCCGACAATCAAGAGTTCTTCCGGCCCAATAAGCCGCGCTCTCAATATCGGCGCCCCTTTCGCGTGCTATAACTGTTAGAACCCGGCCGGAAACCGGCCACGAATTACCTTCGGTAACTCCGGATTACTTAACGATCCCGGCGACGACGCCGGCACCAACGGTGCGGCCGCCTTCACGGATTGCGAAACGAAGACCTTCGTCCATCGCGATTGGTGCGATCAGCTCGACAGTCATCGAAATGTTGTCGCCCGGCATGACCATCTCGGTCCCCTCGGGAAGCGTCACAACACCCGTCACGTCCGTCGTACGGAAGTAAAACTGAGGACGGTAGTTGGTGAAGAAGGGCGTATGACGGCCACCCTCTTCCTTCGTCAGAATGTAAGCTTCCGCCGTGAAGTTCGTGTGCGGCGTGATCGAGCCCGGCTTCGCCAGAACCTGACCGCGCTCAACGTCTTCGCGACCGACGCCACGCAGAAGAGCACCGATGTTGTCGCCGGCCTGACCGGAGTCCAGAAGCTTGCGGAACATCTCAACGCCCGTGCAGGTCGTCTTCTTCGTGTCCTTCAGACCGACAATCTCGATCTCGTCCCCGACCTTCACGATACCGGCCTCAATACGTCCCGTAACAACCGTGCCACGACCCGAAATCGAGAACACATCCTCAATCGGCATCAGGAACGGACGGTCAACAGGACGCTCAGGCTGCGGAATGTATTCGTCAACCGCCTTCATCAGCTCAAGTACCGAGTTCTTGCCGATCGTCTCGTCGCCGTCTTCCAGAACCGCTAGCGCCGAACCCTTGATGATCGGAATATCGTCGCCCGGGAAGTCGTACGAAGACAGAAGCTCGCGGATCTCAAGCTCGACAAGCTCGATCAGCTCCTCGTCGTCAACCTGATCGACCTTGTTCATGAACACGACAATCGCAGGCACGCCAACCTGACGGGCAAGCAGAATGTGCTCGCGGGTCTGCGGCATCGGGCCGTCTGCCGCGGAAACAACCAAGATCGCGCCGTCCATCTGCGCAGCACCCGTGATCATGTTCTTCACATAATCGGCATGTCCCGGGCAATCAACGTGCGCATAGTGACGCGCCGTCGTCTCATACTCAACGTGAGCCGTCGAAATCGTGATCCCGCGGGCCTTCTCTTCAGGCGCCTTGTCGATCT
>Ga0214472_10000516_pt1 | contig 47334 bp, 38 predicted proteins | sample RVTome_6_FD_207662 | JGI IMG/M metagenome (GOLD analysis project Ga0214472, IMG submission 207662) | Soil microbial communities from uranium-contaminated site in the Upper Colorado River Basin, Wyoming, United States - RVT140D175 | ecosystem: Environmental > Terrestrial > Soil > Contaminated >...
GCTCAACCTTCTCCGAAGGGACAAGACGTGCCGGGCGGGCATCAACGGGAAACGGCTCCAGGCCTGCTTGAAGGAGGACTACCTGGTCCGCGTCCTAAGCCGGGGAATTTAGATGCGATTGCCCTGCCCTGGGATCGGCGCCGTTTTGTTACGCGCGAAAAGGTGTCAGGATGAATTTTCCGCTCCGGGCAGCCTGTGCCGAAGTAGACTTGGAATCAGGCTAAAAAATCATCCTGACACCTTTTCTTTTTAAAAGTCGGCGTCGGTGAGGCCGGGGTTGAGGTGGATAGCGGTGGTGACGTAGGCGCCCAGGAGCTTTTTCCCTTGCATGTCGGCGTAGCCGAAGCAGCCGGTTGGCAGGAGCCACTGGCGGTCGATGTAGATCAGCAGCAGCGGATCGACATGACGTTCGGTCGTGTATTGCTCGGGCAGGATGCGGCGGAAGACAAAACAGGGCCGCTCGTCTAGGTCGGCGATGCCGAGAAACCGTAGGTCGTAGGCCGGATCGTCATGGGCGCGTTCGCAGTTCTCGATGATCGAGTCGAGCGTGTTCTTGAAACCGAAGCGGTCGATCGTGCCACGGGCCGCGGCGACCATGTCCGGGGCGTGGATGTGGCGCTTGACGCCGTTGGGGGCGAGCAGGGCCAGCATACCAGAGAGTTCGATCAAGGCGTACTCGCGGCCGTGGCGGGCCCAGCGGCCTTCCACGTAATTGACCCGGTTGGCCTGCGGCGGATTGCGCACCCAGCGCAGGTCGACGCTGAACGGCTCCTCGCGGAAGCGCACGTTCATCTCCTGGATCGGGCCCAACGTGCCGTTGCTCCGCTCCTGGAGAGTGAATCGGCAGCGGTAATCGCGTACGTTCTCGACGTAGTGCCGGCGGCACGCTTTCAGGAAGGCCAGCGGGTCGGAGGCGGCCCGGCGCTGCATCGGGTCGGCCGGGTCGAATCGACGAGTGTCGGGCGGCGCCGTCGCGAGGTCGTGGAAGAGGCGGTCGGTTTCGCTCGGTAGCGCACGGCAGCCGACGCACCCGACGACGATCCACCCGGCGAGGATCCACCCGGCGACGATCCACACGACGACGATCCACCCGACGGCGGCCGCAGGATACAGGATCCGCCGCAGCGGGGGGCAAACTTCGGTCGCGTGCCGGGTCATGCCGATCACGATCCGTCGGAGATGGGGATGCGGACGGTGAAGCAGGAGCCCTGAGCAGGTTGGGAGTCGACGGCGATGGACCCGCCGATCATCTGGGTCAGGCCGTGGGCGACGGCGAGGCCCATCCCGGTGGCGTGGCCCGTACCCTCGGCGAGCACGCCCTTGGTGGTCCAGAACGGCTCGAAGAGTCTGGCCCGGGCCGCGGCGGAAAGGCCCACGCCGCTGTCGGTGACGCGAATGACGGCCGTGCCTGCCTCGACGGTCACGTCGATGCGGAGGGTTCCGCCGTTGGGCATCGCCTCGATGGCGTTCTGGACGATGTTCCGCAGGACGGTGACTACGACTGCGCGGGCCATGGGTGCGACGGGGAGCTTGGGCATCGACAGGGTGAACTCGATGCCGCGTGCGGCGACGGCCGTGGCGGCCTCGTCGGCGACATCGCGCATGATGGTGTTCAGATCGGCAATGTCGTCGGTTCGGCGATCACCTTCGGAGAAGGTGAGCAACCCGTTGACGAGCCCCATGGCCCGGACGAGGGCGCCGCCGACGGGCTCGACCATCCGCTGGAGTTCCTGCGGCGTGCCCTTGGCCTTGGCGTAATCGAGCCGCGTGATGATGCCGCCGAGGATGTTGTTGAAATGATGGGCAACGGCCCCGGCCATCTCTCCCAGGGCCGCCATCTTCTTGCTGTTCTCCAGTCGCTGGGCGAGCTCGATCCTCCGTGTGATGTCGCGGAAGCAGAGGGAGGCGCCGAGGCGCTCGCCGGTCTCGCTGACCACGGGCGCGATGGTGGCGGCGAGCTCGCGGTGAACGCCCTGGACGTCGCGGTGGTCGAAGTCGAACTGGCTCGCGTCGCCGAATTGGATGGCGTCGCGGAGCATGCTGAGTGCGGTTTCGCGGCTGTCCTGCGGGATGATGGACTCGACGGGGGTGCCGATCATGCGATCGGCGGCGGCTCCGAACATGCGGGTGGCGGCCGCGTTCCACACGCGGATGCGCAGTTCGGAGTCGGTGGCGATGAGGGCGACGCCGAGCGTTTCGCAGAGCGTGCGGAAATAGGTTTCCAGGCCGGCGGGCAGGGTGGTTGTCGACTGCTCGGTGGTCACGGCGGCTCCGATTGTGCGGTGCGGGTTTCGACGGGGCGCGGGGTGATGAACAGGAGCGTCTCGCGAGTCAGCCCCCGGTCGGTGTGGAGAAGGAATCGGTTACCGATCAGGAACGCGTTGTCCGTGTCGGCGTTGGCGCCGATAACGAGGAACTCGCCCGAGCGCAGCGCCAACGGCACGGCGAGGTCGTCGAACAGATGGCGGTCGATCGACGGGACCTGGCGGATGATCCCGCCTTCCCGCTCCCAAGTCATCACCCCGCGATCGTATCGAACCTCGAACTGAAGCTGGGTTTCGGTGAGTCCGCCGAGCTGTGGCTGGTAGGCATAGTCGATGTTCAGGACCTTCTCGCCGCCGGGATAGGTCTTGCCGACGAGCCGGTTGTTGCGGTCGTAGGAGAAGATCGACTCGCCTTCGCGAGACCCACTTTCCGGTCCGCCGACCGTGCCGAGCGCAATGGCGAGGGCGAGTCCGCGCTGGGGGAAGAGCTGCTCGCGTCGGAACTCCGCGTTGCCGGCCTCGAGGACGGCGAGCATGGCGGGCCAGGACCCCGACGCCGCGACTCCGACGCGAAGCCCGTTCCGGGCCAACCGGGCGGTGAGGGTCGCGTCGGTCCGCAGCTCGTCCACGTGGTTCCAGATTTTGCGCGATTCGCGCAGGCCGGTTACGGGGAGTTCGGCGCGAACGACGTCGAAGGACAGGTCCAGCGCTCGGACCGTGGTGTGCGAGGTGTACGGTGATTTCATGAAGGGGGCGGCGGGAAGATCGAGGGGGGTGGCGGGGTTGGTTTCGTGGGCTGCCGACCTGCCGGGCGCGCCGACCGCACCGCTGGAGCTACAGCCGCATGGCGCCAGCCAGCCGACACCGACGATGAACCATTGTGCGGCGCGAGTGTGCCATCCCATATACGCTGCCTCTATGGCAGTATAAAAGCCGTTGCCGGGCCCGTCAAGGAGCGTAGACACCCACATGGCGAACGTGAGGTCCCGGCGACGCCGGAGCACGCGCAGGCATTGGTCCGTACCGCGCGGTGCGCGTCGTGACCATGGCATGAACGTTGCGACTCGCGTGCCGGCGCGGGCTTCCCTACCGTTCCGCAGCGATCGCCGTGCAGTGGGGCATCGCGCGGGCGCGCGTGGTGCAGCGTATAGGTTGAGATCAAGGACCTTATGCTATCGAGTGGGGCGTTGCGCGGGCGCGCGTGGTGCAGCACTTGTGGCTCTTGGCACGGACCCCGGCGTCGCCGCCGACGGCACGCCGGCCCCGCGAAAGCAGCGCCGGCTCGGTGGCGAAACGGCCGCCGAGCAGCATTGAGTGTGTGGAGCGCGCTCGGCGGCTGTCCGGGATCGAGACGCGGGGCGGGCTTCCGGGGCGGTAGACCACCTCGGCATGTGGGCGGGCCGGGCGTGCGCATCATCCTGGAGCGGAGCCCGTCGGCTGCCGAAGAAAGGAATGGGCGTGGCCCTATAATCCGCCTTGTGCCGCCCGCGGACGGTGGCTACGTGGGCTGACGGGCGGCCCGCCCAGGAGAGACGCGGCAAGGCATGCCACCGAAATCACGTATCGTCGTCGCCCTCGGGGGCAATGCGATCTCGCAGCCCGACGAGGAAGGGAACGTCGAGCAGCAGTTCGCCAACTCGCAGAAGACGGCCCGTGCGCTGGCCGACCTGGCGCGGGACGGGCATCAACTTGTGATTACGCACGGCAACGGGCCGCAGATCGGCAACTTCCTGCTGCGGAACGAGGCGGCGGCGGGTGTGATCTATCCGTTGCCGATGGAGGTTGCGGCGGCGCATGTGCAGGGCGGGATGGGATTCATGGTGGCGCAGACGCTGACCAACGAGTTGGCCCGCCGCGGCGATACTCGGATCGTGACAACGGTCATCACGACGGTGCTCGTGGATGCCGACGACCCGTCATTCCAGAACCCGACGAAGCCGATTGGCCGCGTGATGGACCGGCAGGAGGCGGAACGCTACCGGCGGGAGGAAGGATGGGTCTTCAGGGAGATAGAACCGCGTCGCTTTCGGCGCGTAGTGCCGTCGCCCGAGCCGAAGCACATTCAGGAGATCGAGACGATTCGCCGGGCGGTCGACGCTGGTGACATCATCGTGGCATGCGGCGGCGGGGGCATTCCGGTGGTGCGCAAAGCGGACGGCAGCCTCACCGGCACCGCCGCGGTGATCGACAAAGACCTGGCCGGGGCGCTGATGGCGACGGAGCTCGAGGCCGACGGCTTCATGGTGCTCACCAACGTCGACCGCGTGCGTCTCAACTTCGGCCGCACCGATGAGCGCGCCGTCGACCGGATGAGCATCGCCGAGGCCCGGGCCTACCTCACGGAGGGGCAATTTCCGCCGGGCTCGATGGGCCCGAAGGTTCGCGGTCTGATCGAGTTCCTCGAGGTGAGCGCGAGTCCGACGGCATTTGCCTTGATCGGCCCGCTCGACGGCGTGACCGAGGCCGTGGCCGGCCGGGCCGGCACTCGAATCACGCGCACGTGAGCGAGTGGCGCAGCGTCTCGTCCGCCGCGGCGCCGGGAGGGAGTTTCTCACGCACCGAGCCGCGACCGGGCATTGCGCGTTTTTGCGGTGGTGTTGGACCGGTTCATTCGGGCGCCGCTCACCGCGGCGTTCTTCGACGGCTCCGTCGGATACTCGGATTCCCGCCTCATCGCAGGTGTGAACGGCCGCGGAGCGGTGTGTGCCGGTGTACACGTGCCCGGCGCCAGGGGCGCAACACCGGTAGCGTGCGGCGTGCCAGATCGATCGGAAGCGGTTATGATCTCGAGCGGTGACGGTGTGTCGAGAGTAGGCGACTGTCGGTCCACTGCGGGCGGCGGTTCAGCGACATCGAGGCTCTTCCCGAAATGGTCTTGACCCGACTCGTTTTGCCGGTGTTTTTGGCCGCGTTCGCTGCGGTTGTCCCCGATCGCGCGGTCGGCCAAACGGAGTCACAGACCACGGCACAGAACGACGCCGCGGCTTTGCCGCAGACGGCCGCCGCGACCACTGCCCCGCCTGCCCCTGAAGTCACGGCCGAGTGGGTCCAGGAGCGCATCAAGGAGACGGAGCAAAACTCGGGTCTGGATGAGGAGCTCAGAGCCGGTCTGCTGAAGTCCTACAACGCCGCGCTCGCGTTTCTGCGGGCCGCTGAGGACTGGGCCACGAAGGCCGCGGAGTACGAGAAGCAGCGGCTCGCGGCGTCGGAGACGCTTCAGCAGATCAAGGCGGCGCTGGCAGCGCCTGCGTCGGAGACCAAGCCGGAGGTTGCCGGCGACGAATCCGTCCAACAGCTCGAGCAGTTGCTCGCTCAGCGGGAGGCGGAGTTCAAGGCGGCGCAAACCAAGGTGACGGAGCTGGAGGAAGAGCGCCGCCGCCGGGCCGACCGCAAGCAGCGGGCACCGCAGGAAATCGCGGCCGCGCGGCAGGAGCTGGAGGAGGCCAACAAGACGCTGAATGCGGCGACGCCGCCGGAGGAGGCGCCGCAGCTAACGGAGGCCCGGCGCAAGCTGCAACTCGCCCGGAAACGCGCCCTGGAACGGCAGATCGGCGCGCTCGATCAGGAGATCCTCAGCTACGACGCCCGCGGCGCGCTGCTCACGGCGCGGCTCGATCAGGCGGCCCGGCAGGCCGCGCAACTCGAGGCTGTGGTCAAGGTCTGGCGCGAGCTGGTGAACGATCGGCGTCGGGCGGAGGCGGAGCGGGCCGCGCGGGAGGCGAAGACGGCGCGTCGACAGGCAGCGCAGAAGCACGGCGTGGTGCGCAAGCTCGCTGACGAGAACGCCGCGTTGGCTGAGCGGCGCACGAAGGAGGATCTCGCGGCGAAGATCGAAGCCGCGCGACAGCGTCTTCAGGTGGTCAATGCGGTTATGTCCGAGAAGGCGGCAGAGTTCGACGACCTCGCGAACAAGCTCGAGGCCGTGGGATTGACGAAGGCCATGGCCCTGCTGCTTCGCAACAAGCTCGAAGGGCTGCCGGACGTACACGGGTTCGAGCGGACTTTCCCGAAGCGCGAGGCGGAGATGTCCTCGGTTCAGGTCACGCTGCTCAACGCGCAGGACGACCGCAAGGCGCTGACTTTTCTGGAACCGTTGATCCGTGAGATTATGGCGGGCGTTGAGCCGCCGGTGAGCGACGCGGACCGCGCGGAGATCGAGGCGGCCGCAAGGGAGCTGCTCGAAACGCGGCGCAAGCTCCTCGACTCCCTGATTGACGATTACGAGACCTACTTCGACACCCTGGCGAGTCTCGACAACGCCGAGAAGACGCTGCGGGAGAAGATCGGAGCGTACGAGTCGTTCATTACCGAGCGGATCCTCTGGGTCCCGAGCAGCTCGCCGCCACGTCCTTCGGATCTCGGTTTGCTCGCCCGGGGCGGGCAGTGGCTGCTCGACCCGGAGCAGTGGGTCGAAGCCGGTAGAGTTCTCGTCGTCGCCGGGCGGACGCACCCGATTCAATCGACCATGTCCCTCGCCGTCCTGGTTCTTCTGCTGGGGGCGCAGCCACGCCTCCGTAGAAACCTGCGGGTTCTGGGAGAAACGGCATCAAAGGGAAGCGCGACCCGACTCGCGCCGACGATGGGGGCGCTGGTCGTCACGGGGATGCTGGCCCTCCCCTGGCCGGCCATGATGGCGGTCCCGGGCTGGTTGCTTGGAACCGCCATGGACGCGTCGAGCTTCGCCGGGGCCGTCGGGGCGGGGCTGCGCACGGCGGCGATGCTGCTGCTGGGTCTGGAGGCGCTTCGCTGGGTATGCCGGCCGGGCGGGCTTGGCGATGCTCATCTGGGTTGGTCGGAGGCGAGTCTTCGTTCGATCCGGCTTCATCTGTTCGGGCTCGTCGCGTTCGGTCTGCCCTGCGCGTTCGTCGTGTCCGCGGTGGAGTGGGAGAGGCAGGAGGACGATCTCGCGGCGCTGGGCCGGCTGGCGTTTATCGCAGGCCACATCGTGGTCGCGGTCTTCGCCCATCGCGTCATGCGCCCCAAGAGCCCGGTCATGCAGGCGATCGCCGCGCGCCACGCGACGGGTTGGGTGTGGCGGACGCGATACGTCGGTTATCTGTTCGCGGTAGGACTCCCGTCAGCTCTGGCGGGGTTGGGGCTGGCCGGGTACTACTATACCGCCGTTCATCTCGCCAAGCGGCTACAGGCCACCGCGGTGGTGGTCCTGGTGTTGATGCTCCTCAACGGGGTGTTGTTGCGATGGGCGCTTCTGGCCCGTCGGCGGCTGGCGATCGAGCAGCTTCGCAAGCGTCGTGCAGCGGCCCAGGCGGAGGACAAGAGTGCGGTCCCCGGGGTCGCGTCGGAGCCGGTCCCCGAGGCGCCGCAGGAGCCGGCGGTGGACCTGACCATCGTCGGGATCCAGATCCGGGACCTGATCCGCAGCGTTATCGCGGTGTCGCTGGTGGTCGGCATGTGGTTGGTGTGGGCGGATGTGCTTCCGGCCCTGGGCCGTCTGAACGTGGTTCTCTGGCAGACCGAGGTTCAGCCCAACGTCATCACGCCGGTTCGGGTTGCCCATGTCGTGTGGGCCGGGCTCGCGTTGCTGATCACGTTTTTGGGCACGAAGAACCTTCCGGGGCTTCTGGAGATCACGCTGCTTCAGCGTCTGCCGTTGCAAACGGACAGTCGTTACGCGATCTCGACGCTGTCACGGTACGGGCTGGCCATCGTGGGGATCGTCGTCGCGGCGTCGATGGTGGAGGTCACGTGGGACAAGGTGCAGTGGCTGGCGGCGGCGGCCACGGTCGGGCTCGGTTTCGGGCTCCAGGAGATCTTCGCCAACTTCGTTTCCGGCATCATCATTCTGTTCGAACGTCCGATCCGTGTCGGGGACATCGTGACCACCAACGGCCGCGACGGACGGGTGACCCGCATCCGGATGCGGGCCACGACCATTCTCGACTGGGACAACCGCGAGCTGATTGTGCCCAACAAGGAGTTCATCACGGGAAGCGTGGTGAACTGGACGCTGTCCGAGCCGGTCACGCGGGTTGTCATCCCGATCGGGATCGCCTACGGCTCGGACACCGAGAAGGCCCGGCAGATCATGCTCGAGGTTGCCGACGCGTGCGAGTATGTCATGAAGGATCCACCGCCGCGGGCGTTGTTCCGGGAGTTCGGGGACAGCTCGCTGAACTTCTGGCTCTTCATCTACCTCGCGACGAGGAACGTCTGGGTCGAGGCGATGCACTACATGCACACGAACATCGATCTGGAATTCCGCAAGGCGGGGATCGAGATCGCATTCCCACAGCGCGATCTGCACATCCGCTCGATTCAGGCGCCGTTGTCGATCCGTGGCCGGGAGGTGAAGGACCTGACGTTTCCGAGCGGCTCGAGCTCGATCCCGCAGCCGTCCGGCGTCGGGGAGTAGCGAAGCCGCCGAGGGGCGGGTGGGCGTGCTTTCCGTCCGCGGGTGAACGCGTGGGCTCGTGCGCGTGCGCGTCGCTCGGCGGGGTTGGTGGGTGAGTGCGGGCTACGACCGGAAGTCCGATACGGAGATGTTCGTGGCCAGGTCGTGTCGCACCCGTTGTCCCAGCGTGCGCCGGGACGCACCGTCGAGGCGGCGCTTGATCGTGGTCACCGACATCTTGGGGATGGCGACGTGGCAGACCGGCTCGCCGGGCTTTGCCATCGGCATGGTCGTCATGCCCAGCACGATTCCGTCCAGCGGCGACACGACGACGCTCTGTTCCTTGCCGAAGACGCTCGCGTTGGTCGCGACCGGCTGGTTCGCCTCGATCACCTGGCCCGGCGAGACGTGGAACCGCAGGATTCCGCCGACGCCGGCGCGGATCCATCGGGTACGATCGACCCGCGTCTGATAGACGGGGCGGATCGGCGGGAGGTCGATCAGGCCCAATTCGCTCAGCACGTTGCGAATGCCGCGCAACCCGAGCTCCATCACGGACGGCTCGATCTTCCAGGGTTCGCCGGCCTCGACGGTGATCGTCGGTCGGCCCGCGTCGCAGGCCGTGCGGCGAAGGGATCCGACGGGCCCCTTGCCGGAGACCATGAGCTCGCAGCCGAAGGCCTTGGCGAGCCGCCGGACGCGGGCATCAGCGAGGTCGCCGCGGACGTTGGGGAAGTTCGTCCGGCGCAGGGCGGCGCTGTGCAGGTCGATGCCGCAGTCGCACCGGCTGATGACCTTTTCGAAGATGATGCGGGCCATTCGGCGGGCGAGGCTGCCGTTTGCGTTTCCCGGGAAACAGCGATTGAGGTCGCGGCGGTCGGGCATGTAGCGGGTATGGTTCTCGAAGCCGAAGATGTTGACGATGGGCAGCAGGACGAGGGTCCCGGCGTGAAGTTCGAGCGACTCGCCGTACATCAGCTCCCGGATGATGCCGATACCGTTGATCTCGTCGCCGTGGACGGCGGCGGTGACGAACAGGCGGGGACCGTCCTTCCTGCCGCGGATCACGCGGATCGGCACGAACAGGTCGTCGCCGGTGAAGTTCTCGCTGACCTTCAACCGAAGGTCACGGGATTCGCCTCGGCGGATGTGGGTGTCGGCAATGATGAAGCGGCGGCTCATGTTCGGGGCGTGGCGGATTTCCGCGCCGCGGTGCGGCCGCGGCGGCGGGTCCGCGGTCGGGCCGGAGGGATCAGTGCCTCGAGCGCCGGCCGCTTGCCGTAGCAGAGCAGGACGTCGCCCGGCAGGATCTCTCTCGTGCCTCGCGGGTTGGGAATCACGAGGCCGCTTCTGTCGATGCTCAGGATCAGAACGTCGCGCTCGCGAAGCTGCGCTTCGGCGAGCGTCTTGCCGGCCAGCTCGGAGTCGGGCGTGACCGCGAACTCCGCGACGCCGTAGCCGCGGCTGAGCGTCAGGCGCTGGCGGAGGTCGAGTTCGGGGAACAGGAAGTGTTCTTCGAGGTACTCGGCAATCATGCCGGCGACGTCCAGCCCCGTGGCGGTCTCGATGCCCTCGAGTCCCGGCGAGGAGTTGACCTCCATGACCTGCGGTCCGTCGCGTCCTTCGAGCATGTCGACGCCGGCCACGCGCAGCCCGATGATCTGGGCCGCCTTGACCGCGGTGCGCTCGTAGGCTTCGTCGAGTTGGAGCGTCTCGGTGGATCCGCCGCGATGGACGTTGCTGCGGAACTCGCTTCCCTGGGCGCGGCGGCGCATGGCGGCGACGACTCGATCACCGATCACGAAGGCCCGGATGTCGGTGCCCTTGCTTTCCGAAACGAACTTCTGGATCAGCACGTTCTGTTTCGCGCATTGGAGCGTCTCGATAATGGCCTCGGCGACCTTGATGGTTTCGGCCAGGATCACGCCGATGCCCTGTGTGCCTTCGAGCAGCTTGATGATGACCGGGGCCCCGCCCACGCGTTCGATGGCCGGCAGGACGTCGCACTTTTCGCGGACGAAGGCCGACGGGGGGATGCCGATGTCGTGGCGGCTGAGGATCTGCATCGTGCGCAGCTTGTCCCTCGAAGCGGTGATGCCGTGCGACGCGTTGAGCGTGAACACGCCGATCTGCTCGAACTGGCGGAGCACGGCCGTTCCGTAGAACGTCACCGAGGGCCCGACACGGGGGATGACCGCGTCGTAGTGGGGCACGCGTTTGCGGCGAAAAAAGAGATCGGGGCGCAGTTCCTCGACGTAGATCGAGAACTTGAGCGTGTCGAGGACCTGAACCGCGTGTCCGCGGGACAGCGCGGCCTCGCGCAATCGGCGGGTGCTGTAGCATCGAGGGGCGCGGGAGAGGATGGCGATCTTCATGACCGAATCCGGCTCCCGACATCGCGCCCGGTTTCCGGCGTCGGACGGCGCCGCAGGACGTACTTCCGCGCCGGGTCGACGAGGAACGAGGCCTCGAGCGCCCGTCGTCCGAGCAGCATGCGGCACAGCATGTTCTTGCGGCAGACCAGGCCCAACTCGACGTGCGTTTCGACGGGCCCGATCCGTATGATCGTGGCGACGATGATGCGATCATGGGGCCGGCCGAGGCTGGAGCGCACCGTGGTGTGGCGTACGATGGGGGCGGTGACGACGACCCGGCGGTCGGGGTTCGTCCGGCTGAGCCGTATCTCGAATCGCACGTGCTTATCGGGCAGTTCGTGGACCTCGGCGACGTCGATGGCGCTGGATCGGGCCCCGGTGTCGACCTTGGCGCGGATGCGCCCGATCCCCCAGTCGGGCAGGGCGACGACCTCGCGCCAGCCGATGATCAACGGTCGCGGGTGGGATTCGTTCATGGTGACATTGTATTCCGGTGGCGGCTCGAACGCACGTGGGAGCGTCTTGCGCCGGCCGCGGCCGGGGTTCGGGGTGCCGCGGCCGCGGCGTGTGGCCGGGCGGTTCCGTCGCGGTTGCGCGGGGATACGGGCCGGTTCAGCGGGGGCTCTTTCGGCCGACCAGGCTCTGCGAGGACGTCTTGATCCCCTTCACCGCGGACGCCAGGGCCTCGCGGTTGGGCGCGAACTCCATGGCCGTGTCATAGTAGATCTTGTCGGTTTCGATCAGTTCGCAGAGCGACGTGGTGAAGGAGCGCATTCCGTCGGCCGACGACTGATCGATGATTTGCGAGAGGGTCTCGTCCTCTTCGCGGATGATTTTGTCCTTGATCATGCTGTTGTTGAGGAGCACCTCCGAGGCCGGATAGCGGCTGCCTTCGGCGATGCCGGGGATAAGCCGTTGACACATGATCGCCCGCAGGCTGTTGGCCAGCGACGAGCGCACGAAGGCGTGTTCGGTTCGGGGGAAGAACTCCAGGATGCGGTTGAACGTCTGCGGCACGTCGCTGACGTGCAGCGATCCGAGCACGAGATGGCCCGTTTCCGCCGCCTGGAGCGCGGCGGACATGGTTTCCTTGTCGCGCAGCTCGCCGATGAGGATGCAATCCGGGTCCTGGCGCACGACGGTGCGCAGGGCCTCCTGAAAGTTGGGTACGTCGATGCCGATCTCGCGTTGCGAGATGATCGCCTTCTTGGCCTTGAATAGGAACTCGATCGGATCCTCGATCGTGATGATGTGCATGCTGCGGGTGTTGTTGATCTGTTCCACCATCGCGGCCAAGGTCGTGCTCTTGCCGCAGCCGGTGATGCCCGCGACCAGGACCAGCCCGTCGAGCGTCCTGGTGATGGTCTTGCGGTAGACTTCGGGCAGGTGCAGGGCCTCGAACGACGGGATGGTGCTCTGCACGCGGCGGATCGAGGCGTGCAGTTCGCCAGTCGACCGGAAGACGTTGACGCGATACCGCTCGCCGCCGGCACCCTTGGCGGAGAAGTCGATCGCCCCGTGGGTGTCCAGGTCACCCTTGCGCACCGCGGGAATCATGTCCTTGACCATCGCTTCCAGGTACTGCCGGTCCGGAAGCGGGGCCATGTGCGTCTTGCGGAGCTGCCCGGCGATGCGGTAATACGGGGCGTAGCCCACCTTCAGGTGCAGGTCTGAGGCCTCAAACTGCGTCATGCTCAGGAGCAACTGCTCCATCGCATCCTTGGGCGCGGGAAGCGACTCGCTCAAGCGGAATACTCCTTCTTCAAGTCCGGGGCCTGCGTCTGCGGCCACCGCCTGTCCCGCTGGTCGCGGTTGGCGGCCCACTCAGGCGTGGATCACCATGCAACGCGCGCAGATCAGCGGAATACCGCGATCCACCCCGCCACCCCACTGATCACCAGCACGCCGATGGCAGCGCCGGCGAACCAGATGATGCGCCTGGCCTCGGTGCGTATCAATCCCACGATCGCGTTTTCGCTCTCGGACGACCCGCGCCGAAGCTCCTCCACGGCCTCGGCCGAGGCTGCTACCTCGGCACCGATCTCCGCCAGGGTCGCATGGAGGCGTTCGATGGCCCCGGCGGCCTTTTCCGTTGTCTGCCGCGACAGCTCCAGATGCTGCGTCAGCGACGCCATCAGCGCCTGTTGGGTGTCGGCCATCTTGGGGAGTTGGGAGAGTGATTGCTCACTCCGTCGCGCGCAGGCCGCCTGATCGTCGGTCCGCCCGGCCACTCGCTCCATCAGGCCGCGATGCACCTCGGCCCCCGCCGCGATTTCCGCCAGCAGCTTGCGGACGTCATCCAAGATACGTCGCGCCGACGTGAACGCCTCGGCCTGTCGGACATGTGTCGCGCGCGATTCCTCTGCCATCTCGCGAAGGTGTACGTGCAGTTGCTCGGCCTCGGCGGACCGGGCCGAGGTCCGGCCAAGGACAGTCCACCGTGCGGCGACGGCGGATCGGGCCGCGTCACTCTGCGGTACGTCATCGCCGGCTGTCGGTCCCACGCCGGCTTCGGGGCGCGCGGACCGACCGCCGTTCTCATCCGAGGCGCTGTCCACGCCCTGGAACCACTGTCCGACACGTGACCAGAACCGCGTTCTCTCCACGCGACTGCTCTTTCCCTGGCAAGAAGAGATCAGCCCGGGTCGGGTTGACACACCGATCCCGCCGACCGTTCAGAGTGGCTCGCCCCTCGACTCGAAGGCGCCTTGATTCTAGTTGCGGGTCGGGGTCAAATCAATCGGGCGGGTCCAAGGCGGCCTACGACGAGGCGATCCACCGGTGTTTCTTGGGGAACGGCCCGCCGGTCTTGCACGAGATCCTCTGATGTCCAGACGGGAAAAACTCGAGAAGCTCCTGACCGCCGAGCCCGACGACGTGTTCCTGAACTTCGGCCTGGCGATGGAACTGAGCAAGGAAGGCAGCCGCGAGCAGGCATTGGGGCAGTTCGACCGCGTGCTTGAACTCGATCCGTACTATCACGCCGCCTATTACCACAAGGCGGCTTTGCTGATTGAACTGGGGCGATCCGACCTGGCCCGGGCGGTCCTCACGTCGGGGCTCGCCGCGACCCGCGCCGCCGGCGACGCCCACGCTGAATCCGAGATGGGCGAACTTCTGGCGGGCCTTTCGTAGGGGTGCCGATGTCGGCCGACCGGGGCTCCTACGGGCAGGGAGCGGCGTTCGGGTATGGCAGTCTCTTGTACCCCTGAACCGCGGCGCCAATGTCCTGGAATCCGATCAGCCCGTCGGGCCAGGCGGGCATCAGGTCGCATCGGTGCATCGCCGGGGCGGTCGGGTGCCGCTTGTAGCAGTTGACGACCGCGCCGATGTCCATGAAGTTGACGTTGCCGTCGGGTAGCGTGTTTCCCGGGCCTCCGATGACGTCGCCCCAGGGCGCGCTGGACAGCCACTGCTCGGCGGAAACGGTGCCGCCCGCGAAGTCGGCGCGGACCGAGTATCGGCTGTCGGGAACGATCGTCTGGTGGACGACGACGATGGTGCCCCACTCCGCCGGCGTTCGATAGAGCGGCGTGCCCGAAAGCCCACCCGCCGCGTCGATGAACTGGTCCAGGCAGGGCATGTCCGGGGACGTCAGCCGCAGTGCAACGGGCTCGTCGCCCGGGGCCGGGGTGACGGTGAGCGACCGACAACCCTCGGCCAAGGCGGCCGGCATCATATCGCATTCATCCGGGACACCGTTGCCGTCGAGATCGTCGGCGGTGCCGTCCAATACCTCGCAGGGGTCGGCGTAGGCGTTGTGGTTGCAATCGAGACGGTCGTCACCGGCGGCACATTCGTCACAGTCGTCGGGAACACCATCCCCGTCGTCGTCGAGTCCGTCGTCGAATCCGGGGCACAGATCGATGCAATCCGGCGTGCCGTCGGCATCGGCGTCGGTGTCCGAGAGACCGCAACCGCACGCGCCCGGCGCGGTTTTTCCCGCGTCGGCCGGGCAGCCGTCACAGGCATCGGTCACGCCGTCGCCGTCGGAGTCGGGCTCGCAATCGTCCGCGATGTCATTGTCGTTGCAGTCCTCTTCGCACTCGTCCGGCGAGCCGTCGCCGTCGCAGTCGCTGCTGAATCCGGAGGCAATGTCGACGTCATCGGGGATGCCGTTTCCGTTGCAGTCCGCGTATTCAAACGCGCCCATGTCGACCGAGGCGTCCACGATGCGGGGACGTCGGTCGAGGTCGAGGGGCGTGGGCTCCGCGACGTCGCCGTCGAGGTCGAGGTCCGTCGTGTCCGCCGGAAGGGCGAGGTCGTCGCCGCTGTTGCGGAGTGGGGATGTGGGTCCGAGGCGCAGGTTGTCGTCATCGGTTCCGATCGTGTTGTCCGCGCCGTCCGCGTCGACGAAACCGGGGTTTGCGCCGGTGTTGCCGGCGCCGCCGAGGTTCCCGCTCCATCCGTCCACGCACGAGTGATGGATCTCGGCGGCGCCGCTGACCTGGCTGGTCTCAGCCTGGCCCGATGAGTCGGAGCTGTTCCAGACGATGGTGTTGTAGAGGTGGGCGGTCCGCCCGGCGCCGACGAACACGCCGCCGCCGTCATTGTTTGCCGTGTTGCCGTACAGCGTACAGTTGATGAGCGGCCCGACGTCGGCCCCGAGAGCCGAGACGGCGCCGCCGCTGTCCAGGGCCGTGTTGCCCGCGAACACCGTGTTGATGATCGTGGCGGATCCGGACGCCGCGTTGTGCATGGCGCCGCCGAACTGCCCGGTGTTGTTCAGGAAGACGCTGTTGATCATCAGGAGGTGGCTGTTGTTGACGTTGAACACGGCCCCCGGCCCGGACGGCGCGTAGTTGTCCTTGAACAGGCAGTTGATCATGACGGGGTTGCAGTCCGTGTCGTTCAGCACTGCCGAGGTGTAGAACGCCGTGTTGCCTTCGAACACGCAGTCTTCGATCCAGGGATTGGAGCCGAAGACGTTGAGCATGGCGCCGGCCAGCGTAATACTCTGGGGGTCCAGCTCGTTGCGGATGAAGCGGCAGCCTCTGATAATCGGGTCGCTGGCTTCGTTGTACATTCCCCCGCCGTAAAGGTCGGTGTCGTTCTCGGTGAAGAGGCAGTCCGTGACCGTAACGCCGACACCCTCGAGGTTGTAGATTCCTGCGGCGAAGCCGGAGAGCGGGTCGTCGCTGAAAACCGCCCGGTTGCGGCGAAAGGTGCATCCGCGGAGGGCCGGCCCGCTGCCCTTGATAAACAGGCCGCCGCCCTTGGGCGCCACGTTGCCGTCGAACACGCAGTTCTCGAACTCGGGCGTGCTCGGCCCGCTGCACGTGGGGTCCTCGTCCGTGCCCGCCCACGCCCCGCCGCCCTCACCGCCGCTGACGTTGTTGAGGAAGGTGGTGTTGCGGATCGTCGGTGCGCCGCTGTGGACCTGGAGTCCGCCGCCCTCGAGGTCCGAGTAGTTGTCGCGGATGATGCAGTCCTCGATCACCGTGCTCAGCCCGTGATCGTTGACCGCCCCGTGATGTTGGCCCCGGTTTTTCTCGACGATGGAGTTCCGGATCGTAGGCCCGCCCGGCAGACACTTCGCATCCCCCTGGCGGATGTGGATTCCGCCGCCCTGGTTGGTCGGGCCCGGGCCGGTGCCGTCCGAGTTGCCCGCCCTTACGGTGAACCCGTCGAAGACCACACCGGTAGCCGCCGGGTCGTCGTAGGTGACGACATGGTAGCTGTTGTCGGCGTAGTTGGCGAAGTCCGGGCCGTCGTTGCCGGCCAGGTCGCCGCTGAGCACGGACGGGAAGGACGACGTGCTCCGCTGGTCGGGGTTGGCGGCGCCGCAGCCGGCGTATCCGCCCTTCATGACGACCTGGCTTCTGAGCCGGAAGGTCGCCGTGCGCGCGCCGGTTGCGAAATCGGGTTTGTACAGGCCGTTGGCGACGCGGATTTCGTCACCGGCGCTTGCGGTGGCGAGTCCGAGTTGCAAGTCCTTAAACGCGCTGCACCAGCTCGTGCCGTCGTGTGTCGGTCCCGTGGCGCTTTGATCCACGTACACGATCGCGGCGTTCATCGACGGCGGGAACGTGGCGAGCGCGACGATCGTCAACACGGCAAGGCGCGAACCCGTGGTCATGGTACATCCTCCTGGGGGGGGGTGGAACGAACGGTCGCCGCCGGGCCAAGGTGTGGTGCGCCTCACCCGCAACGGGTGCCGCGCACCCGCTGCCGGCGGGAGCAGGGCCGCGAAGTGCTGGCATGCTCATGCCGGTGCTCCATGTACTGCAACTCGAGCCGGCTGATACGAGATGATCCGTGCCCGTCCGGGCCATCACTATAACGCGTGGTCCGCCGCCCCGCAAGGATATCAGCAGGCACTTATGTCGGGCGTGGCAGCGTTCCCGGAGCGGCCCGGCGTGGCCTCGGCACGTCACACGCGGGACGTCGCCGGCAACCGGGAACGTCGGCTGACGGACTTTGCCGCTACGACCCCGGGCTGACCAGTGGGCCGCGAGCCGGTTTGATTCGCCGCTCGGCATCTGTAACTTGTCACGCCGCGATGGACGCCCGGATTACATCGATCGAGAACCTGATTGCGGCCGACCCCGGCGGGCGGGACGTGTTTGCGCTGGTGGTGGCCGATCAACTCGAGCTGGCGGCCCGATCGTTGCATCGGGCGAACCGCGTGGGGATCGTGAGCGGCTTCTACATTGCGGCGGCTGGGGCCGGCGAGACGGACGGCCCGCCGGGCGCCAAGGTGCTTGGCGACGCGCTGCGGAGGCTCGGGGTGACGGTCGATTTCATCACCGACGATCGGAATGCGCCGCTCTTCGCCTCGCTCGGGATTGACCCGATCATTGACGCCGCCGACTACATTGACCGTGCTGCGCCATCGCACCTCGTCGCCATCGAGCGCGTAGGCCGGAGTGCAGACGGCCGCTACCACAACATGCGCGGCGTTGACGTAACCGAGTTCACGGCGCCCCTCGACGAGTTGTTCCTGCGCGCCGGGCCGCGAGGGATCACCACGATCGGCATCGGCGACGGCGGGAACGAGATCGGCATGGGAAAGGTATTCGCCGATCCGGCGGCTGACCCGGAACATCGGCGGGCGAGTACGACGGTGGTCGCAACGGACTATTGCGTGGCGGCCGGCGTGTCGAATTGGGGTGCCTACGGGCTCGCCGGGGCGCTGTCGATCCTGGCCCGGCGCGATCTTCTGCCTTCCGCGGAGGAAGCGGCCAGCGACATCGAACGCATCATACACGACGGCGGCGGCGTGGACGGTGTGACCCATCGCCGCGAGCCGACGGTTGACGGCATCGAGCTCGGCGCGAGCCTGCGCATGTTGGAGGACATCCGCCACCAGATCGTCGCGTCACCGCTCTACCGGGAGGGCCCGCGGTCGCGCGACGGGCAACCTGCACCGCTGACGATCGGCATACTCGGCTACGGTGAAACGGGTCGGGCCGCATCCGTCCTGCTTCAGAGAGCCGGTCATCGGGTGCGCGTTTCCGACGCGGGTCAGGTCACGGTCGAGCCGGGCGCGAATCTGTTGGCGGTCGAGAGCGGAGCCCACCGGATCGAGTTCTTCGACGGATGCGACATGGTCGTGGCGAGCCCGGGGGTGCGCCCCGACAGTCCGATTCGCGACGCCCTGCACCGTCGGGGCATTCCGGTGATGAGCGAATTGGAGGTGGCCTACGAGCTATCCGATCGTGAGATGATTGCCGTGACCGGAACGGTCGGAAAACGGACGACGGTCGAGTTGCTTCAGCGGTTGTTCGCGTTTGCGGGGCGGCGCGTGGGCATCGGCGGCAACAAGGGTGAGCCGTTGTCGCGGCTGCTGCTCGAGGCCGGCGGCCCGGAGCTGCTGGCTCTTGCCGTGTCGAGCTTCCAGCTTGAGAGCGTGGTGCATTTTCGGCCCAGCGTGGCCGTCATTCTCAACGTGGATGAGGAGCACCTCGATCGGCACCGGTCGCTGGCGGAGTACGTGCGGATCAAGAGCCGCGTCTTCATGAACCAGGGGCATCCGTCGGAAGGGCCGAGCGGGCCACCAGCGCCACGGCACGTTGACGACGTGCTGATTCTGCCGATCGACGATGAGCGGCTGCGGTCGCTGGCGCGGAAGCATCGGGGTCGGACGCTGTTCTTTTCAACGCGACAGTCCGTGAGCCGCGGCGCATGGCTTGACGGCGGGCGGTTGTACGTCAACCTGACCGGCGTCACGGAGGAGCTAGGCGGTGTCGACCGTGAGGGGACGGAATCGACCGTCCAGTTCCCGGAGAACGTGCTCGTCGGCGCTCTGGTGTGTCGCCTTTACGGCATCGACGCGGGGCGAATCGGTGAGGCGGTGCGCGAACTGCGTTCCGGCGGAGCGATCGCATGAGCGCTGATTACGCGCAGATGACCGGGCGGCAGATTCGGCAGTTGTGCCGAGCGGCGAGGTTCGATCGCCCGACGGCGGGTGTGGCGCGGGGCTTTGCGCAGGCGAATCTGGTCATCCTGCCGGGTGATCTGGGTGAGCGCTTCCGGGAGTTCTGTCGGCTCAATCCCAAACCGTGCCCGTTGCTCGAGGTCACCCGCCCGGGCTCGTACGAGGCGGCCGAGCTCGCCCCCGGCTCGGATCTTCGCACCGACCTGCCGCGCTATCGCGTCTATGTGGACGGCGTGTGCGTCGATCGGCCGACGGACATCATGGTGCATTGGCCCGATACTTCGCGCGCGTTTGTTGCGTTCCTTGTCGGGTGCTCGTTCACGTTCGAGAGGGCGCTGGTGGATGCGGGGGTTCCGGTTCGGCACGTCGCGCTGGGATGCAACGTGCCGATGTATCGCACGAACGTGGCGTGTGCGCCGGCCGGCCCGTTTCATGGGCCGCTCGTGGTCTCCATGCGCCCGATGACTCCGGAACTGGCGAGAGTCGCGGAACGGGTCACCTCCCGTTGTCCGCGGGTCCACGGGCCACCGGTCCAGATTGGGCACGCGGAGGCGCTGGGCATTGCCGACCTGTCAGTGCCTGATTACGGAGACCCCGTCCCGGTTCACGACGGCGAGGTGCCGGTGTTTTGGGCGTGCGGCGTGACACCGATGGAGGCCATCATCCGCGCAAAACCCGCCCTGGCGATCACCCACGAGCCCGGGCACATGCTGGTGACCGATGTGTCGGATCGATCGCTGTTCGAGGGTCCCGTCGGCACGCCGTCCTGAGCCCCCGTTCGCCTACATTCACCGGACCTCCGGACCGTGTGTGATCAGTCGCCCGGGACGTTCATGGCCAGGATCGCCTTGTCCGGATCGCTCTCGAAGGGCCCCTTGCATTCGCCGGAGCAGAAGTGCATCGTGTATCCGTGGGTCTGCAATGCATGGTCGCCGCTGCCGTCCATATTGAGTGAGCAACCGGCGCATTTGGCGATGACCTTGTCCTCGGTCCCGTCCACGGCGTCCGCCTTGGCGAGGATGGCCACGATTTCGTTGTCTGGGGCCGACGCCGCAGCCGGTGTCGCGCCGGCCGGCGAAGCCGCCTGGTCCGGCTTCTTGCACGCCGGGATGATCGGCGCCAAGAGCAGCGCGACGAGGGCGATTCCGGCGAAGGTGTAGCGTGGTCGAAACATGATGGGAACTCCTTTCGATTTTGAGCGTCGATGCCGGGGTTCGGCCCCGGCTCAGACCCATTCTAGCCGCGCAAGCTCTGATGTCATCAGGTTCCTGCGTTTTCGCACGAATTGTCGCAAACCCTGGGGTTTCTGCTCAGGCACGCTCAGGTCGGCGCGGCCGCGGTGAGCCTCGCTTCCGGTCTCGCCACACCGATCTGGGTGAACACGTCTTCGTATTGTCGAGCGAGATAATCGTCCGGCGCCCCGCCGTGGAGGTGAGCCCAGGGGAAGATCTCGTCGGGACTGCGTTCGCGGTGGGCGTACCAGGCCGGGTCTATCCCGATAGCGTCGAAGGACCGCTGCCAAAGCGTCGGGTTGAAACACTCGTCCCATCCGTCGAAGCGCGCGCCGGCCTTGTACGCGTGCTCAATCGCGTCCGCCAGCCGGCGGTCCCCGCGGGCGAAGACGGCTTCGAGGATCGATCGCTCGACGTTGTGCGTCTTGATCCTGACGGAGCCGCGTTGGTTCTTTACCGCTTTGCCGTTGCCGCGGGGGTGAAGCAGTGACGCCATGCGCCGCCGGGCTTCGTGAAAGTACTCGGCGGGCGGCTGCGCCGCCCATTGCAGCGGCGTGTACGGCTTGGGCACGAGCCAGCCGACCGAGGCGTTGACCCCGGCCGGGCCCTTGCCGATCTCGCGCCGCGCCTGCGAGACCTGTTTTGCGAGATGAACGATCCCGTCGATGTCCTCGGGCCGTTCGCCTGGGAAGCCGCACATGAAATAGAGCTTGATGGACCGCCAGCCGGCGCGGTAGGCCTGCTTGACTCCGTCGAGCAGATTGCCGTCGGTGACGAGCTTGCGAATGGCGGCCCGCATGTCGTCGTTGGCCGCTTCGACGGCCATGGTGAGGCCGCTCTTGCGAACCGAATTCACCATCCAGGGGATGGTCTGGAGCATCTTGTCGACACGCAGCGAGGGCACGGAGATGTTCACGTTTCGCGAGGCGAACGCCTCGTTGGCCCGCCGGGCGAGCTCGCGGAGATCGGGGTAGTCGGCGGTCGACAGCGAAAGCAGGCCGAACTCATCCATCCCCGTGGCGCGGTACATCTGCTCCGCCATCTCCAGGATTCGATCGACGGTCCGCATACGCACCGGCCGCTTGGTGTAACCGGCATGGCAGAACCGGCACCGTTGGGGACATCCGCGCATAATCTCGATCGCGAACCGATCGTGCACGACCTCGACGTAGGGGACGAGTGGTTCGAGAGGAAAGGGCGCGTTTTCGAAGTCTTCCGTCTGGCACCGCTGGATGAATCGCGGAACATGCGGATCGGCCGGGGTAATCGAACGAACCGTCCCGTCGACTGAGTAGTCCACGTCGTACAGAGCGGGGGCATAAATCCAGGGAAACCGCCGGGCCATCTCGCGGATCATGTCCCGCCGCCGGAGGCCGCCAGCCTCAAGTTCCTGGTACGCTGCCAGGATGGCCGCCATGGAGGCCTCGCCATCGCCCAGTACGACCAGGTCCAGAAACGGGGTCATGGGCTCGGGGTTGTCGGCCTGCGGACCGCCGGCGATGACCAGGGGATGCGAATCGTCCCGATCTGCCGCCCGGAGGGGAATCCCCGAAAGCTCCATGATTTGTAGCACGCTGGTAAACGCCATCTCGTACTGGAGTGAAACGGCCAGGATGTCGGCGGACGCCACCGGTTGTCGCGTGTCCCAGGTGAACAGCGGGATGCGTTTCTGGCGCAATACGGCTTCGGCATCACCCCAGGGGCTGAAAACACGCTCAGCGCAACATCCCGGCGTGTGGTTGATAAGCCAGTACAGGATCTGGCATCCGAGGTGGCTCATGCCGAGGGCGTACGTGTCTGGAAAAGCCACGGCCACGCGCACGCGGGCCTGTTCCCAATCACCGGAGCCCGGGAGCTGGTTCAGCTCCGCGCCGATGTACTGGCCCGGGTGGTCAACAAACGGAAGGAGATCGATACTGACGCGTTGCCCGAGGCTAATCATTATTAAGTTTCGCTTTATCGACCGTGAAACTCGCCCGGTACATTTCGTGATCGGCCCGCGGTTTTCGCGCTACGCTATCGCACCTGAGTCTGTTCGTGAAGGGCGCGGCTTCCGATAGAATACTGATATCACAAACGATTCTCGACGAAAGTCTTGCGTTTTTCGGTCGTTGTGGGTAGGTTAGTAGGCTACGGGAAGATGCGCGGATCGACACGGCCATACAGGATTGGACGTATGAGCCATCCCACCGGCATACGGCGAGGGTACACGCTCATAGAGCTGCTGGTGGTCATTGCGCTGATCGGTCTGCTGATCGCGATCCTCACTCCGTCGTTGAAGCGCTCCATGGATCTGGCGACGTCAACGGTCTGCCAATACAACCTGCGCGAGATCGGGCACGGGTTGATGGAGTACCGGATCGAGAACGACGGCTGGCTACCACTCCCCGACGAGGTTTCGGCGGTGGCGTCGTCGCGGCCGACTACGAATACGTCGTGGTTCGTCAAGTTGTTTCCCACCTACATGCCGGACCCGCTGACGTTGATGTGTCCTGACGATCCGTTCGGTTATCGCCTCGCGGACGATCAGTCGCATCTAACGGATGCTGCCGTGGCGGAGTTCCCGAGCTACGGTCTGAACAGTTTCATCATCGGAGTCGGCGGGGGGTATCTGGCACACGTTGATCGCAAACAGCCGACGCGTCCTCACGACACGATTCTCGTCGCCGATCTGGGTCCGGACCGCATGAACAACCCGCGGCGATCGCGGCCTTCGTCCTTCGGGCCGACACGCAACGGCAGCCTGATGATGTGGAACGACGGTTTCGACCCGTTCTCGGGGCTGCCGGCGAACCCGTGGGTTACGATGCGGCATCACGACGGCATCAACATGCTGACGCTCACCGGTGGTGTGCGGCACGTGCGCACGGAACCGGTCCTACGGACGCCGATCCGCCGGTTCTATGACGACTGTGCGGCGGGCGGCTGCACGCTTTGCCGCTATTTCAAGGTCTTCCATTACTCGTTCGCCAAGGAGCATCTGTATTGGTGGACGGGCCCGCTGCCACCCAAGTAACGCCGAGATCGGCGCAGTATGATCCTGTGCCCAGCACGCATCGTCGAACCGTCCGCATCGTAGGCCGCCGCAGGCCTTCTCGCACCGCCACCGTCAGCCTGATCGTCGCGGGCATGACTGCCGCCGGCGTGTTCGGCATCTGGCGCGTGTGGCACAGCGGCGAAGCCCGGCTCGAGCCATACGTGCGGACCATCTTCGACACCGAGCTGCGTTGGCGATGTGAAGCCGGACACCTGTTCGAAGCTCCGGGCCAGATCGAGCCGCGGCACTGCTGGAAATGTGGAGGCATCGCCTACCCGGTCACGCAGTATCGGTGCCCGACGCATGGGGCGTTCGAGGCCGCCGTTCAGTTCGCTTCGGATCCGGATGGTACCGTTCGGCCGGCGCAGCTTCGGTTCCGAGGCGACAGTTGGCTTCCGGCCGAAGACCACCCGGCCTGCCCACGCTGCGGGCAACCGATGGAACTCGTACCGGTTCACTCCCTCACGGGGATCCGGCCGGAGCAGGCCGAGCCGGGTGGGCGGTACATCGGGCCTCCGTAGCGTCCTGTCTCGACCAGGGTCAAGCCGGACGTCGTCTGTGCGCGGCAACCAGGGCCGGCGGTAGGGGGCTCATGCCGTGATCTCGGGGGAGGGTGGCCGGGCTGTCCGGGTCGGCGTAGCATACGCGGCGCTGCGCGCCTGGGACATCGCGGTCTTTCGTCGGGCGTGCCGCTTTGACGCAGTGGATACGACCTCAATGATCTCGCAGGGCGACAGTGCCACCGATGCCGCGCCGGTCGCTGTGATCCGCTTGACCCCGATTGCGGGGGGCGGCACGATCGTCCCGGTACATTCGGCGGCGCCGGCGGCTCGACACCGATCGGTAGAGTTGAGCGAGCGGACCATTCGCGCCGTGGCCCGCGGCCGGGGACCGAAGTCGCCGCCCACGTGGCTGTTCTTGCGACGGCTGTTCAACGAACTGGTGTTGCGGCGTCTGCGCCGGATCAACTTCCGTCGGACGCACAATGATGAAGCGGTGGCGGCGTACTGTGCCATGGAGGGCGAGGAATTCGGGGCGATCAACGCTTTGCAGGCGTGGTCGAGCTGGCGGACGATTCCGCGGAACCTCGCCGGGCGTTTGCCGGATCGGCCCGTGACGGCGATCGACCTGTGCTCGGGCGTTGGCGAATCCACCGCGGTGCTGGCGTACTACTGCCCTCCGGGGTCACACGTCCTGGGGCTGGAGTACAACCCACGATTCGTCGAACGTGCCCGGTCGCAGACTTTTTGCGACCGTACAGGGGGCGCCGCGAACGTGCAATTCCGGGCGCAGAGCGTGCTCGAGGCGTTTCGGGACGCGTCGGGCGACCGGATCCCCGACCAGAGCGTCGACCTGGTCAACGCGTGCGGTGCCATCGGGTGTCACTTCGACCGCGAGGAGCTGGATCGGCTCGCCCGCGAATGTGCCCGCGTTGTGCGGGAGGCCGGGCTCGCCACGCTGGACACCGACCCCAACGGCGCGGGGCGCGACGAGCTGGCCGAGGTTTTCGGGCGCCACGGCTTTGAGCTCGTGCATGAAGCCCGAAGCTGCATGTTGGACCGCCGTCCCCAAGTCTGCCTTCGCCGCGTGGGCCACCCGTAGCCAGCGGGCCGGGGCTCACCCGCCCGGGTCGCGGCAGGCCGGCGCTATGCCTGCCGCCGAGGCTCGCCCGTCCACAGCCCGGACAACCGCCTAAGCCAGGGAGCGAGCACATCCGGGTCGGGCAGGGCGATACGCAGTTCGCGCCGGCCGGTCTGGGGATTGGTGGCGATCCGCGGGCCGCTGTCGGCCCCGCCTGCGTCGTCGGTTCCGGCGGCGGGGTGGTTCAACTGTCGGCTCAATGCGGCGAGGAACTCGGCGCCGCGCGAGATCAGGTCTTCCAGCTCGGCTACTCCGAGCAGAGCCGACGGTTCGGCCGGTGATTCGGGCTCGGGCTTCGTGTTGTCGTCCGGCCCCGGTTGCGTTTCGTCACCCGCGTCGAGGCGTGGGGCGTCGGGTCGCGCGGCCGGCGCCTGCGGGACCGACGCGGTGGCCTTTTCGACGGTCTTCATGAATCGGTTCATGGCGCTGTCGCCCATCATGACCTTGTCGGCGGTTCCGTCGAGCACGCCGGCGAACACCGACTTCTTGAAGGCCAGCAGCGAGAGCATGCCGTGCTCGATCGTACCCTCGGAAACGTAGTTCACGACGCGCACGGCGCGCTGTTGGCCGAGGCGGTGGATTCGGCCGATGCGCTGTTCGAGCACGGCCGGGTTCCAGGGCAGGTCCATGTTGATGACGGTCGAGGCGCGCTGGAGGTTCAGGCCGACGCCGCCCGCGTCGCTGGAGAGAAAGACTCGGCAACCGTCGTCCTCGTGCAGGGCGGCGACCAGGTCCTTGCGCTTCCTGCTCGGAACGCCGCCGTGCAGATGGACGTGCCTCCAGCCGCGCCGATCCAGCATGTCGGCGATGAGCCGGTTCATGCGTACCCACTGGCTGAAGATGACGGCCTTGGCTTCGGGATCCTCGAGCACTTCGTCGAGCAGCACCGCCAGTTCATCGACCTTCGTTCCGTTGCGGGTCTGCTGATCGATCAGATGGGTGTCGTCGCAGGACATTCGCATGTACTGGAGGGCGATCCGCAGACGGAGCTGATCGGCCTCGGCCAGGAAGTGGTGAGTCCGCCATTTGTGCACGAGCCGGGCGACGATTTCCTGGTTCTCGCGATGATAGGTCCATTGAGGGTCGGTCATGGGCACAAAGAAGTTCTTGTCCATACGCCGCGGAAGCTGGGAGAGAACCTGCTGTTTCGTGCGGCGGATGAGAATGGGACCGAGCGTGCGGGACACCTTGTCGAGGTCCCGGTACCCGACGACCCTCGGTGAATCGCCCTCGTACAATTCGTGGGCGGCCTTGAACGCGAAGAGCGGTCCGAGGCGGAAGCGGTCCACGAATTCGACGATGGAATGCAGCTCCTCGATGCGGTTTTCCAATGGCGTTCCGGTGAGCACCAACGCGTAGCGCGAGTTGAGCTGCTTGACGGACCTGGCGGTGCGTGTCTCCCAGTTCTTGATCCGCTGGGCCTCGTCGAGGATGACCAGATCGGGCGCCCAGCGTGCGATGGCGGGCAGGTCGCGGTGGATGACGTCGTAGTTGACGATCTTGAAGAACGCATCATCCCTGCGGTAAAGCGCCGCGCGCTGGTTGGTCAGGCCTTCGATGATGCGTGAGGATCGGCGGGAGAACTTCTCGATCTCATGCGCCCATTGCGTCTTGAGCGAGGTGGGACAGACGATCAGCACCTGTTCGATGCCGCACTCCCGGGCCAGCATTTCCGCCGCTGCGATGGCTTGGATCGTCTTTCCGAGCCCCATTTCGTCGGCGACGATCGCCCGCCCCGCCTTGGCCGCGAACAGCGCGCCGTCGCGCTGGTAGGGATGGAGCCGTGCCTTCAGCAGCCGTTCCCATGCCTTGGCGCCGCCTCGCCCGTATTTCCGTTGCAGTTGGTCGGCACGGTGGGCGTCGTCGCGCATCTCGGCGATCAAAGCAGCCGCATCATCGTAGACACGGAACTCCTGCCCGAGGCGGGCGCCGTTCCGCAGGAAGTCGTCGAAGCTCAGATGGGCGCCGTCGCGCAGGACGCCGTCCTTGTCGAAGAAGCGTCGAGCCAGGCTCACCAACCGTGGGGATGGGCTTGTGCCGGGCGAGAAGACGACCGTGCGCTGCGGCCCGTAGCGGACGTAAACCTCAGCGAACGCGGGGACGTGTCCGGCCCGCAACCGGCGGCCGTGGCGCCTTCGAAGACCCTTGAGAACCGCCTCGACGTGTTTGCAGGTCCCCAGCGTGTTGACCGCATAATCGGGGCAGGTGCAGTAGTTGAGCCCCCGGGCATCGCCGCGCACGGCCACGCGGTAGGTCTTCCCCGACGCGGGGTTGGTGACGGCGAAGTCGGAGAAGACGGGATCGTCCCCGACGTTGCGGATTCTCATCCGTTGCTCGTGGGCGAACTGCCGGCGAAGCGCGGCCTGCCAATCATGCAGGTCGAGGTCGGCGGGCTTGTGCGTTCGTGAGACCTTCCGGTGAGTGGGACGCCGCTTGCTTCGCGGCTTGCTCTTGACGGCCGTGGCGGTGGGCATGATCGTCCTCCTGACTGTGAGCGGGGCGTGGGAGACGGCCCGGTCTCGGCGCGTCCGCTTTACTCATCCTGTTCCAATGCAGAGAATCGCCGGCACTTCATGGTGAGCGCCGCCGGGCCGAAGGTCAAGGCCGCCGGCGCTGTGTGAGGAGAGCTGCGGATGATTGGACTTGCGGTGGCCGGGGCCAGGGGACGGATGGGGCGGTGCGTTCTCGAGCTTGCGGCGGCGGACGAGCGGTTCGAGCTGCGGGCCGCTCTGGTGGCGGTGGATGATCCACGCCGTGGGAGCCGCATGGCGGTGGGGGATAGGCAGGTCACGTTGAGCGCCGAGCTGGACGGTGCTTGCGACGTGCTGATTGATTTCACATCCCCGGCGGGAACCATGGCGTGGCTGGAGGTCTGTCAGCGCCGCCGAATTCCCATGGTCATGGGCGTAACGGGGCTCGACGGTGATCAGGCCGCCCGAATCCGCCGGGCGGGGCAGCAGATCCCGATCCTGTGCAGCGCCAACTTCAGCCTCGGGATCAACTCGATCCTCGGCTTCCTCGGCCGGCTGGCTCGCGACCTCGGCGACGAGTATGACATCGAGATCGTCGAGGCCCACCACCGGCGGAAGGTCGATGCGCCGAGCGGCACCGCGTTAACGCTGGCGCGGGAGATCGCGACGGCGCTCGGTCGATCCGTCGAGAACGACGCGATCTACGGGCGCCAGGGTCAGGTCGGTCCGCGCCCGAAGGGACAGATTGCGATCCACGCGGTGCGGATGGGCGATCTCGTCAGCGAGCACGAAGTTCATTTCAGCGGGCCGGGCGAGACGGTCACGATCCGGCACACGGCTCATTCGCGTGCGACGTACGCCGCGGGTGCGCTGCGGGCGGCGAGATGGCTGGTGAGGGCCGGGCCGGGATACTACACCATGCGCGACGTGTTCGCGCCCGGATGACGGGTCAGGGCGTAGTCGGTTCGGGTCCGGCGGGGGGGACGAGCCGGGTTCCCGGGGGGCGCGGCTCGTTGATCTTCTTCCAGAACCCGTCGGCGAGCTTGTCCCAGAATCGGATGTCCATCACCGCGAGCACGTCGACGAGGCGGCCTTCGACGAAGACGCTCGGCGTGCCGCGGATCTGGCAAGCGCGAGCCTGCTCCGCGTCTTCGTGGATCCGATCCAACGGAGCCGGCGATGAGAGGGCGCTGCGAAGCGCCGCGGGATCGAGTCCGATGTCGCGGGCGATGTCGTCGGCGCTGAGTTGCCCGTGCATGAGTCGGTCGGCGTGGGAGAAAAGATAGTCGTGGGCGTTCCAGAACGACTCGTTGCCGCCGACGAGAAGTGCGCTCTCGGCGACGGTGGCTGCCAGGCAGGCGTGGGGATGAACGGTGCCGGAGACGAAGGGGTTGCATGACGCGTCAAGCGGGTAATGACGGAACGCGACGCGGAGGCGGCCCGCGAAGAGCGGCTGAATCTCCTCGTCGAGGAGCGCCGCGAACTTGCGGCACATGGGACAGAGGAAGTCGCTGAAGATGACGATGTCTTCGGATGCGACCTCGGCATCTGCATAGGCGCGGACCGGTTGTTCGGGCCGGCCCGCAATGGCGCAGGGTGTGGCGAGCTGCCAGTTCCGCACGAGCTTTGTCGCGTCGCTGGTGATTCGGTCGACGGCGCCCTGGCACTTCTGGAAGTTGAAGGCGTTGACCTGAGCGCTGCGTTTCCAATTCTTCATCGCCAGCACGTTCAGCTCGGCATAGGCCGTGATCGCCACGGCCAGCACCGTGAGTAGCACGAGCCGGCCGGAGGGATGCGTGTCGAGGCGCTCGGCGCGTGCCTCGGTCGATCCCGCGGCGGCGACGATTCGCTCGGGCGTCGCGCGCGGTGCTCGGGGCCACATGAGCACGACGGCGGCTGCGATCAGAGCGTTGAGCACGTGCGTCGCGAGGCACCAGGGGCACCGTTCGTTGAGCACGTTGAACATAACGACAGTGAAGTAGCCCGATGCGATGAGGCCCGCGCAGACGACGAAAACCGGTACGAGGTGCAGCCTCCGGCGGGAAGGCGCCGGCCGCCCGATACCGATGAACCACACGGCCAACGCGGAATAGTACACCCACCCCACGAACGCCGCGGGGAAGTGCGGACGGCCGGGGACGCTGTCCGGGTGCTTCGGGGGGATGTAGCTGTAGGGGCTGGCCAGAACGGCGTCGCAATTCACGGGCGAGCCGGGCTCGTCAGCCCCGCAACCTGCCTCGAACCAGGCCGACCCCCACGAGCCGGTCACGTGTTTGAGCATGAGCTCGTAGCAGATCAGCGCTGCCGCGAGGCTGAACGCGATGGCCAACAGTTGAACGAGCTTCGACAGCGACAACATTCACGCACACCCGGCCCGCGGCCGCGACAGGAACGGGACGAGCGGCCCCGTTTCTCGAGTCACCGTCGCGCATCTTAACCGCGTCGGGCCGGATCGTGCCAACGACTGCGGGACGTTGCTGCCTGGTTACGTCTTCATTACGCACCGTTGTCACGGGGTCGCCGGGGGGGCCTTGACGAATTCGGGATCGATGTTGCCGAGCGAGCGGCTCCGTGTAGACTCGCGTGCGAACCGGGGAGTGTCCGGACGCCTGGTGGGTCCCGCGGCCTTCAAAGCCGTTGAGGGGTCGTTCGCGCGGCCCCTGGTGGGTTCGATTCCCATCCACTCCCGTCGATGCGACCGAATGCGGCCGAGTGCAGAAAGGCCCTTGTTTTTCAGCGTTTGCTAGCGTTGCCGCCGTTGGCGTTCCGGCTCGCTCGGTGCGATCCGGTGCGGCCCGCCGATTTTCCGATGCGGCCGATATCGGTAAGTTTTTCGGTAAGGAAATCGGTAAGAGATTCCCGTCCGTCCCGGTGGCTGCCTGCCTTTCCGGCCCCTGCGGGAAAGTATCCAGTTCCGGCAGCCGATCCAGAGCCTCGGACAGCTCGCCGACGACGGTGTGCGAGTAGCGGTCCATCGTGAGCGTGATCGTCGAATGTCGGGCGAGCTTTTGGGCCACCTTCGGATGCACACCCGCCCGTGCGAGGTTCGTGATGAATGTATGCCGCAGGGCGTGGAAATCGAGTACGCGGCCGGAATCGTCCCGGTAGTCAAGAAACGTACTCTTTTCCCGCCGTTTTGCCTCGTCCAGGGCGTCCTTTGCAGCCTCGATCCAGCCGCGGCGGGCATCGGCAAGGTCAGCCTTGATTACCTTCGACAGGTGGTACCCCTTCGGCATGTTGAAGACAGGCTCCGATCGATCAGGGCTCCCGCGTTCTTTATGCCATCCGGCAAACAGGGTCGCTGTCGCGGGTCGCAACGGGAGTACGTCGTCCCGGCGATTCTTGCTGTACGCGGCCAAGACCGCGACCGAGGGCGGATCGGCCTCAAGGGCGAACGAGCCCCACGTCAGCGACCGAAGCTCCGACGCTCGCAGGCCGGTTTCCACGGCGAGGCGATAAAGCATCGCCCGTTCTGGGCCGGTCATGCCGTGCCGGACTCCAGCATTCCGCGCCGTTTCGAGGAGCGCCCGCAATTCGTCCTCGGAAAACGCACGGCGGTCGTGGCGTCGATCGGTGCGCGAATTCAAAAGTGACAGGCATTCGAGCGGGTTGTCCGAGGCGCGGCGCGTCCTGACCAGCCAGCGACAGAACTGCTTGATCCGCCGTAAATAGTGGTTCGACGACTCGATTGATCGGCCCCGCTGGCGAAGTTCGGCCAAGTAGCCCGACACGCGGTTCGCGTCGAGGTCCTTCCAGAACCTTGCGCCCGTGCCGTCGAGGATCGCCTTAACTCGGTTCTTGCTTAGGTTCACATAGTTCGACGTGGCGCCGGCGTCCATCAGCGCTCGGTGCCAGTCATCAAGGTGGGCGGACAATGGCCGCTTGAGGTCGTCGTCGCAACGGTCAATGATGCCCTCCTGCTCTCGAATGGCCCGACGCTCCAGCTCGGCGGCGAGCTGCTGCGTTCCCTGCTTGTCGGCGTATCCGGGAACCCGGCGGCGGATTCGCTGGCCGTCGCGGTACTCGATGTACCACTTGCGGCTCTTCCGCGTCCGCTTCCGGCCATCAGGCCCGGTGGTCGTGTACTGCTGTTTGAAGATTCGCGCCACGTTGCACCTACTTTCGCTTCGTTGCCCTGACGGGCCGCAGTTCGAGACGCAGGATTTTGCACAGCTTCGTGGCCGTCGAGAGCGCCGGATCGCGGGTCCCGGTTAAGAACCCGTGCGCCGCCGCATAGGGGACGCCGGCACGGTCCGCGAGAGCCTTGATGCTGAGGCCGCTCTTTCGGAATCTATCCCGAATCAGGCCGCCAAATTCGTTGTCGGGGTGCGATTTCATGCTGTGACCCATAGAATATCACGTGTACGATATCGTGTCAAGCCAGCCGGCCGGAACGCTGAATCGCGGCTGACAGTTCAGCGTATGCCATCCGCTCCGCGTCGACCCGGCTCAGCCCGCCGTCGAACTCGCAGATCGCCGCCCGATGCTCGAACAGCTCCCGGAGGTCCGTGCGCCGGTCGGGATCGGCCACGCCAGACAGCAGCGCGGCTGCTCGGCGGGCCCAGTCGGCTCGATCAGCGGTTCCCTCGCGGCCCTGGCCGGCCGACCCAAGCGTTGGGCTCGCGGACTCCCGCCCGGCGCACGATGGTCCTGCTGTAATCAGCGGGAGCATCTCCGCCTTTCGGCCGAGCACTTCAAGCGCGAGTCGTTCGAGGCGTTTGGGGCCGCGAACGACCAACCTGTCTCCGGCCGCCCGGAGTTCCAAGCCTGCCTGACGTGCCTGTTGCAGTAGCTCTAGCCCACCCACTCGCAGACCTCGTCTTCGCCCGAGTTGACACTACTGACACTGACAGAAGACCCGGTTTCGGGGTCGCCAACGGGGCTTCTGTCAGTACGCCCGTCTCGAAGAGCCGAAACTGGCGCTGCTGCTGACCGCCCTTCGTTGGCAAGTATACCCATGCACCGAGTCGGGCCTCGACCAGCTCATCGAGTGCAGCGGTTGCCTCGCCCGCCGACTTGTAACAGGGCCCGGAGCGCATGAGGTGGCGGGCCGAAACGTCACCGCCCCTGCATCGGATCATCGCGACAAGTTTCGCTCGACGATCGTGCTCGACCGAGACCGACCACATCGCATATATGCGCCGCGCTTCACTTGCGAACCACCGCGCCAGCGTGGCCCCGGACTGCATGGCCGCTACCCCGACGGAAGTCGCGTCCGGCTTGGCGAGGACCTGGCACACCAGCGCCAGCCGCGCCGCTCCGCCTTCGATCTTGGAAAGGGCCGCTTTCATGCGATCGTCGGGCGCCTCGGCCTGCATTAGGGCACATTCGCCGTACCAGTCGATCCAGACCGCCCGCGCTGCGGGGGATAGGGAAAGGCACCGCGGCTCAGCTTCGCCGTCGGGCGCCTGCACGTGTTCGAGCCCCAGCAGTCTTGCGACAACGTCGGCGAATGCGTCGAGCACCGGGTCCGGCACGACACGGTCGCTCCATTCCTTCATACGCTCCGGTGGCGCGGCGAGTAGGGGCCTCGCAGCAAGCCCGCACTCAAAATACTCCGGCGTAAGCGCCCGCCGTAACGTCTCGGGCTGGATTGTTCCGCAAATCGAGACCGCGGCCCGGGGGATGTAGAGGGTCCGCGTCCCGGTCTTCCGATCAACCGTGACCGGCCCGGCGCGGTGAAGTTCGATCCAGTTGGCCACGTCCCCGCCGACGCCGCCCTTGTACTGATTGAACCCGCCAAGCCAGCCGCCCAGTTCATCGCGTGCGACAAGCACGCCGCGCGGATTCGCGGCCAGGATCGGCGCGAGCGCTTCGACGGTGCAGTCCGAAACCAGGTACCGCACACAGACCGGTGCCGCCGGTTTTGTTGGCTGTTCGCCACGTTCGGCGGGCTTTGCCTTTTTCCACGCCGAAAGGTCGGCTTCATACCGCTGCCAATCGCGCTCAAATGCTTCCATCGCGGCCGTGTGCTCGCGGAATCGCGCAGCCTGCGCGTCCTGGAGCGGTTTCAGCGCGTACTCCATCGACGGGCTTTTGAGTGTGCCGGAGGGCGAGACGACCACGGCCCAGACGATCGGAAACTCCAACCAGCCGCGCTTGATTTCGAGGGCGCGGGTCGTTCCGATCGCGCCAGCGCAACCGGCGAGTCCCGGCAGCGCGATCATCGACGGATCGCAGCCCATTGCCGCCGCACCCTCGACGACGAGGGACCGAAGCGGCTCTGGCAATGCGGCAACCGGGAACGGTTGCCACTGGCCTTGAGCCGGTGCGTTCGGCGGATACCGACCGGCACTCTTGGCGATCCGACGAACTTCGCTTTCCGGTGCGGGGGGCTGGCATTGTTCTTCGTTGTGAACCAGAAGGGCTGCCTCGATCGCGGGAGTCGTAAACCCTCTCGCGCGCATCCCGGCGCCGAGCCGGAAGAGGGTATCATTGCGGATCCCTGCGGGAATGGGTTCGCCGGCTCGCGCCTCGTGACGCTCGGCCAGGCCGTGCTCCGGTCCTTCGACCTCTGGAAACTCGTCAATCGAGTAGCTACGGGCAGGGTCGGCATCGACGATCCGGCACAGTCGCGGTGGGTCGTACTTGCGATTTGAGAAACCTGGGAGTCGCATCACGCGGGCAGAATCATGCACGACCGGGTCGGCTTCGAGGGCTTCGATAAGGCCGCGCTGAATCCGAGACCGGCGATTAAGGTCGGTTATCGGTTCGTCAAGACGCCAGTAGAAGTGTATGCCGCCACCGCTGATAACGATGAGTGTTGGGCCTGGCAATCCCGATTCGTCGAGGCGGAACCGGGCCTCTTTTTCGGTCGTACCGTCCAGGTCGACGAACACGCATCGGGCCAGCAAGACGCACCGATTGCACTTGCCGCACGGCGCATCGGCGTTGCATTCCTCTGCCCTCGCACCGGTTCCAGGCGCGATCCGGGGGTTCATCCCGATGTAGAGCTGTTGGCCGCGACGGTGATCCGCGAGGAGACGCCCCGCGAGTGTCGGTAGCTCGGAGGCTCGGTGCCAGCTCGACTCGCCGGATCGAAGCCGGCGAATCTCGACCAAGTCGTCAGGCTCAAACACACATGCGGAGAATCGCGCGAGTTGCGCTTGCACCTCCCGCACCGACGGGGTATTATCCTGGGAGTCTCGATTCGTGCCGGGTTCCGCAACTGCCCGATGCGGCCCGGCCTTTTTTTCAACTCCGCTCCGTCGTGCCATCCTTCCGCAAGACCTCCCATGTTGTGCGGTCCGGGGCGCCGGCCGCGAGCCACTTCTCGACTTCTGAAACGGTCCACCGGACCGAATGCCCGTTCAGCCTCACCGGCCGCGGTAGCTTGCCGGCGGCGTCCATGGTGCGGATGGTCCGAAGTGACAGCCCCAGCAGCCTGCCCAGGCGGCGGGCATCAACTGCCAAGGCCGCATCCATTCTTGAGGCCTCACAGCCCATCTTGGTCCACTCCAGATCGATTTCGTCGGGCGTCGATCGCGTTCAGTTCGTGGCGGACCATTGCGATCGCGCCGCATGGGAAGAGCCGTAGCGTTCCTGCACGGGCCGCTGGCCGGATGTACGGGCGCGTCCGAAGTACGTTGAGCACACGGTGGAGCGGCTCGCCCAGCTCGCGGGCTATTACGCCTGGCGTAATGAGATTCGGCGTAGACCTCGTGGTTTGCATGACCTTCCATCCAGGAGGAGCCATCGTGCCCCTCTGGAGGAAGGCGGCCGTCCACATGAACACCAAAGAACCGCCGCTGGCACGTCAAGAACGTCTTTTCAGGCGTGAACGTTCATGAACGGATTATTGTGAACGGCGGGGAGCGCGGATCCTTGCCAGTCGTTCGTCGTCTCTACGGTCGGCTGCTTGCTCCTCGATCAAAGCTTCGAGCGGATCGGGTTCAGTCGACTGCCGAACGCTGTCCAAATGGGTCTCCGTCAGTCGCTTCTCACGGCAAGTTGCTTTACGGTCAGCGTCGTACTCCGCTTGGCGAGCTCGCAAATACTTGGACGACCTGATTGCGTTGTTCAGGCTTGACAGCCGCTTCTCACAGCCGAGGGCACGGGCGAGCGGCCTTACGCCTGGAAAGATGCCGCCGCAGACCTGCTTTACGTGTTCCTCGGCGCGTGACCGAAGCGACTCGCGCGACTCCCTCTCCTGTCCTGGGCCGACGACCGGAATGGGGGCCGCGGTAGGCTCCGCCGGACGCAAGCAGCCGTTTGCAAGCTCTCTGCGTCGGCGAGCAGCTTCGTTGAACGTGGATCTCGCACGTTCGGCGATCAACATGCCGCGTTGCTCCGGCGAAAGCCGCTTCAGCGCAGCGATCCTGAAGACATCCGCCAGCTGCTCGGTCATCTCGACGTAGAACGACGTCCGGTCGCCGGCAAGCTCACGAATGCGTTGCTCCTCAAAGGTGTCAGCCTCAAGCGAGTGCATGTAATGGACGAGGGTCGAAGAAGCTGGTTGCACCGTCGCAGAATCAACTCGACGCAAAGCGCGTTTCCATCGGCCGATCCAAGCTCGCAGTTCCGCGTGAAGCCGACCGTCGCACTGGGAGATCAAGGCTTCACTCAACGGCCATGTGAAGCCGAACGCGAAACCATGGTGGCCGTATGGTGGATGGATCCAAATCCTTGTTTTCTCGGCTTGCTTGCGGATGTCGTCGAAGCGGCAGTAGTCGTGGAGTGGTACCAGCGGCTCGTGCTCGCATGGCGGTCGATCAAACCCGAGGACTGCGGCGAACTCAGCGGCTCGCCAGCTGAAGTTGAAGAGTTCCGCGGACAGTGTGTCCTCCCGTGTCTCGTCGATCCAAATCTCGATCTCTTCGAAGAGGATGCCGAATTCTTCCTTGACGTGTTCCAACCGCGCCACGTTCGACTGCTGGTCCTCAAGCGTATTCGATTTCTTCATTTTCACGTTCGATTCTCATCGTTCGGCGTAGCCACGCCCTGCATGTAACCGTTCTCCACAGCGCAGCGTTTGCCTGCCGCCTGTTGCAAACTCGTCAGGATGAGACGTATTCGAAGCAAACCAATTCCAGATCCTCGCGATGGACCGGTCGCGTCTCGTCTCGTTCGTCGGCCCGGCCCTTGCTGAAGTCCCTCGCAAGGTCGAGCACAACCGCAAGCAACGCGCCGTCATCGTTCGTCCGCTTCGTGTCGCGGAGCGCCGCCTTGAGCCGCGTGATAACGAAACGCCCCCCTGGTTGGTTCAAGAAGCGCATTGCTCCTTTGGCCGATTCGCGATCGACGCTCCCGCCCTGCATGGCGACCCGCAGCTCCTCCCGAACAGCCTGCTGGACGGGATCGACCACCGGCGAGGCGGCCGCCTCCGATTCCAACTCGCGTTCCGTCGAGAGGATGTGCTCGATAACTTTCTCTTGAAGCGCAAAGACATCCTGACTGCCGATATACCGCGGCTCATCGGGCTGGCAGGCGATCCGGCGTGCGATCTCGTACCGGTTATCGAGCACCTCCTGCGTGCCTGCGTCGATGTAACGCCAGAAGTGGCGATGCCCGCCGTCGTCCGCGCGCGGCGCCCGAAAGTAGAAGAAAATGCCGTTGCATTTCTCGCGCCGCAGGCCGGAGTGGATGCCATCCGGAATGTCCACCACGGCGCCGGCGCCTTCGCGGCCGAGCAGTTCCCTGAGTTGCTTGAGCAGCAGCTCCGGCCCGGCAAGCTCGGCCCGTTCCTCTTCTTCGTCGAGTACCGTTCCGTCCTCGTCGCGAATCCGCCGGATCGTGTTGAAGGTACTTGGATGTACGACTTCGCCCAAGACGCTGGCATCCAAGAAGCCCGTTTCATCGATCTGGGCGATTCGTTCACTAAGTCGCTCAACGAGGCCCAGCAGGTCCTCTAGCTCGTCCTCCGGGAACATATTGTAGATCGTGACGCGATCGTGCGGGCTCTTGATCCGGTCGATGCGGCCGTTCCGCTGGACCAACCGGATCGGGTTCCATGTAAGGTCGTAGTTGATGATAACGCCGCAATCCTGGAGGTTCTGGCCCTCGGACAAAACGTCGGTGCTGACCAGGATATCGATCTGTTCATGGGCCGGAACGTCCGCGTTGTTCGCCACTGGAGCGAAGTGTTTGAGGATGTGCTGGCGCTCATGCGGGTGGTTGCCGCTGTCGATTCGGCGAACCTTCGGCGAGCCGGCCCGCTCCAGCCAAGCTTTGTCCTCGGACAAGCGCCGGTGGACGTACCGCGAAGAATCCTTGAAGGAGCTGAAGATCAGGACCTTCTGGCCCGTCAGCTCGCCTTCCACGAGCTGCTTGAGCGCTTCGATCTTCCCATCCGAGCCCGCGAGAGGCGCCGTTCGCGTGTACAGGTCACGGAGTAACTCGGTGTCGGCTCTCACATCGTGGTTGAGTCGGCGTAGGTCGTATTCGTTCAGGTCGACAGTCGGCAGTGATTGGATATGGTCGCGAGCCTGTGCGACCGCATCGAGCCGCTCGGCGGCGCTCCCGGGTTCATCGTCGGACTCGTGCTCCAGGAACCGCATGGCCTTCCGAAAATCGGTACTGTCGACGACCTTCCCGCTGAGAAGGTAATCCAGGTAGGTTTCCTCGAACGTCAGCGCCCAATTCAGGCTCAGGCGGAACGCCTCGACGCTGGATTCGAGCCGTTTCAGGAACCGCGTCTTGAAGATGCCGACGAAGCCCAACTCTCGGCCGGTCTCCCACTCGTGTTCCTGTTTGTCGGCGATCGTTTCGGGCTTGCGATACGACTCCAGCATGTAGGGGGCCAGCGAAAGGCGCTCGATGGCCGCGACGATGTCGTGGTAGAGGCCCGCGCAGGTCTCGCCGAGGCTGTAGTCAATCGTCCGCAGCCGACGATCCGGGAAACGAACCGGCTCGCCGTCGATGGTGGCGTTCGGGTACGCAGCCTTGATGAAGGGCCGGGTGTTGCGGACAACAATCTCTTCCAGAAGGTTGAACAGCACGGTGCCGGCGGTCGCCTCATCGCGGCGCACCAGTTGTCGGCCCCGCTGAAAGTACCGGTTCAGGTCGCCGATGCCGATATCGGCGAAGTAGTCCGGTTCACTCTGCGTGCAGAGTTTGAGCTGGTTCCGCAGGTCGTACAGGTCGTTGTTGATCGGCGTGGCCGAGACGAGGATGACCTTCTTTCGCTCGCCATCGCGGCCGCGCCCGCCGTTCAACGCGATGAGCCGCTCAAGGGCGTCGTACCGATTCGAGGCGTCGTTGCGAAGGTTGTGGCTCTCGTCGACGAGAATCACGTCGGCATCGCCGTAGGGCTTCGGGTCGAAAGTCTCGCGCCCCATTTCCTCCATCCCAACGACCTGCGCCGCGATCGTGGCCGACGCCAACTCACGTTGCCACATATCCCGGAGTGAAGCCGCGCAAATCACAACTGCCTTCTGTCGCCGATGGTATGCGAAGTCCTCAAGCAGCTTCTTGCCGATCCAGGTCTTGCCCAGGCCAACTGAGTCGGCGATCAGAACGCCATGGTAGCGAGACAGAATTCTTCGTGCCCGCCGAACCGAGGCCTCCTGGAACTCGGCCAGTTCGACGGCGCTGCGCCCGATGCCAAGTTCGTTCGCGTCCAGGTCGTCCTTGAAATACTCGTAGAGTGCTTTCATGTAGACCTGGTACGGCGTATACTCGGTAGTGCCGAACTTGCTGGCGTCGAGCAGGTCGATGAGATCCTGCTTGAAGTCCACGGATTCGGCCCACTGCCGTTCGTACCACGCGGTCAAGTCCTGGACCGCCCGGGCGCCGACTTCGCTCTTGATGAGCCGGCGGGCCGATGCCGGTACTTCGACGCCCGACGGGTCGAGGATCGTCTCGGGATCGGTCTGTTGCCCGTCTCGCAGGTACTCAACGCTATGGGCCGCGTCGGGATCGATTGGCTCGTCGTGCGCGGTGAACACGCGATGGACGACGTTCAACTCGCGGTTGCTGGTCAAGCCCGGCCCGGTGAAGTTGCTCGATCCCACGATGGCAGCATACGGGCACAGTCGATCGTGCAGGTTGGCCGGCCCGACCCGGTCCTGGTGGAACAGATAGCACTTGGCGTGCAGGAACCCCATGTCGTAAAGCCGAACCTGGACCTTGTCCGCCCGAAGGAAGGCGATCAGGTCCTCGACAAGCCTGAGTGTTTCCGGCGTGAAGGGCTCGGCTTCCAGGTCGCCCTTGATCCGGGCCAGGAGCGCATTGCGGTCGTTCGTCCGCACGCCAACGTCGGCCCCGGTCCGCGGCTCGGAGCCGAGGAGAAGCCGGAACGCCCCCACCCCGTCCAGGGGCGCTTGGATCAGCCGATAGCCCGAAGTCGAAAAGTAGGCCGTTGCTGCATCGAACGGGCACCCCGCGCTGTCCGCAAGTAACGCCGTGAGGCTGTCCGCAAGACGATGTTCCTGATTATCGATGACCGCAGGGATCATTTGGCGATTCTGAGACCAGGCTGAGCGCATGCGAACAACTCATCGAATTCATCCGGGAACGCAAGGGCGATCTCACTGAGTTCGGAGTTCCCGTACCCGTGCTCGATCCGATGAGTTCCCAGGATCGCTCGGAGGTTTTGAGGCGCTTCCGGCGCAATCGGGTTCGGTTCATTCCTTCGTATCCCGGCTTTGCTGATCTGCACGCACAGGGACTTATATTTCTCCGACGGGATTGCTCCTACGTCGCGGGCACGGCGCACCAGCGCTTGGATCGAGACCCGCCATTCCAGCTTTAGAGCCGCTGCCTTCGGCAACGTCAGGTTGGAGAGATCGTCGCGAATGTCCGCTGCTGGCATCAGGAGCTCGGAGGCGAACCTATCGGCCTCGGGCTCGATGTCCGGGCGGGCCTGGCGGTGCATGATTACGTGACCAGCTTCGTGTGCGAGCGTCCACCTTGTCCGGTCCGCCGGCGCGCGATCGTTTAGGAAGAACAATGGAGGCGTTGGTGTTACCCAAGCGCTAATGCCGTCCACCTTCGGGTGAAAACGAGTCAGCACGACGATCCCACCGGCGCTTTCGATCGCGGCCGTCAGGTTGCGGACCGGTCCTGCGGGCAACTTCCACCCAGCGCGGACCATCTGAGCAATTTCCTCCGGTGTTCCATCCTCATCAACCTCGTATGTCACGAACTCGTTATCGTGTTCAAAATCCAGGCCGCGCATCAAACGATTGATCCGCATACGAAAGATGTTAATCTCGGCCTCAAGGCGCCGCACTTCAGCAACGGGCATCGCTTGACGCTTGCGGTGGAAGAGGAAGCTGTTACCGAGACCGAACCGTGGGTCAGTTTGCTCGAAGAAACGCTCAGGATAACGCAACGCGCGAGCCAGGTCGCTCACAGCCTCGTGTGTAGGTCGAAGTGTTCCGTTCTCGTACCGCGAGATTCGTGATTGAGGGAACCCGGTTACTCGGGCCAGATTGGACTGCGTGTAGCCGCGAGATTCCCTCGCCAGAGCGAGCATTTCGCAATTAAACATGGCCGTTAGCCCCCCTTGCCGTCGCTCACGCTCTTTCGAGTGCGAGAGCGGACTCGCGCGGGTGCTGGGCCATCCTCGGGCGTGGGAAGCGCGACGACCGTCCCCGACTCGTCCGCATCGCGCAAAATTGAATACTTCCAGACCGGTTCGTCGCCCTTTTCGAACGACACGCCGATATCGTCGAGGTCAGTCGCGGTGACGTTCCACCGCCAACCAACGGTCAGGCGGATCACGTCGAGCTGATCCGCACCAAGAAGCGGGAGTTGGTTGCGGTAGGCCCGCTGAGCATCAGTTTTTGCGTTACATGACCGGCCACACTCGTCGACCAGCTTAAACCGAAGGTGGATGGCACCATTGACGCGAAGTTCCAGGAACCCAGCGTCCTCAGTGAGCTCAACACCCTCGCGCCGGCTAGCGAACGCACGCCGAATCGACGCCACGACGAGCGAGTTCATCAACTTCGGACGGGTTCGCATGTAGTCGAGCGCGCCCGGGACAAGCTTATCCATGCCTTGGATCCGCCGAAGGACCTGGAACGCCTCGACGATACATTCACGCAGGCTCGGCTCGACAGCTCGCAGTTGCGCGCGGACCGCATCCTGCGCCGCAACCGGATCCGAAGGGAACAACACCGGGAAGCTTTGCATCGTTTTGTCTCCCGCCCGCCATCGCGGGCATGGTCTGCGGAACGGACTACAAGCTACCAGCGGCTCTTAATCATGCCAAGAAAAGTATTCACGAAAATATCCTCAATCTAATCCGCGTGGCGGAGAACATCAAGTCAAGCTTAACAAGGCGACGCTAGTCCCTCGGTCTTCACTTTGCCCACGGCACGGGTTCGACTTCGGTACCCTGCCAGGCGCCGCGGCGGAGACGGTTGGAGTAGTGGCCCGTGTAGTCGAACAGGCGGAGAAGGATGAGTTCGAGGTACCACTGGCCGAGGGTCCAGGCGTCGGTTCGCGGGCCGTGGCCGTGGCCGAAGATCCGAGCCCGCTTCTTCGGGCTGGCGTGGACGAGGGCGTTGCGGATTTCGGTCGTGGCATGAGGCCCGTCCTGCCAGTTCTCGGCCTTGGCGACCTTGAGGAGGTCATCCAGATCGGAGGGTATGCCGAGCGGGATACCGCACGTTGAGAGCATCAACCGGATGCGGTCCGACGCCGGGAGCTTCTGAGCCCCGTCATCACTCAGGACTTTACGTTCTTCAACAAGCAACGTCCACGCAAGCAGTTCGAAGGCAGCCTGTTGCAGCACGATCGCGCCCTCGATGCTGACCGGTCCCGGCTTGTTGCAGACGATGTACCAGTGTAGCGCATGCCGGACCGGCTCGTTCCAGGTCGAATCGGCGAGTTTGGCGACCACGCCCGGGTAGGCCCCGAATCCTTCAATGGATAACTCGTTGAACCAGGACCGGTGCCGCGCATCGGCGTCGATCCGCGGGCAACGCCAAACTTCGTACCGCTCTCCCGTATCCGCGTCCTCGGCGACCAGCAGCATCGGGAAGCTCCAAGCTCCACGGCAGAACGACACCAACCAGCCGAACGCGTCCAACGGAGCGGCTGCATCGCCGGCTTCGAACGGTTGTCCATCAGCCCGTTCGAGCCGCCCGACATGCGTAATTGCGTAGCCACCCGACTCCCGAAGGCGCCGGCGTTTTTCGTTAACCGTCCAATCGTGGATTGCGTCGAGCGTGACTCTCCAGGCGCCGGATTCCGCGAGGGCGCGGGCCGACCGGAGCCCGCCGTGCCCGTAGCGGACTGAGTGGCCGATGTACGCCGGCGCGTTGGCGAGGTGGAAGTCCACGTACCGGACCCGTGCAGCGGCGAGTTGGCCTTCTTCGAAGGTCCGGCCGACTGCGTTGCCCTGCTCGCCTGAGCCAGGCACCGACGGCGTTGCGCGTGTCCAAATGACCGGCATCGCCGTTGAGCGGCCCGGCACGTACACGCGCCACTCGTCATCCGTCCCAATCAGCCGTGTTGAAAAGAAGTCATCGACCCGGAGCTCGACGAGCGGGGCCGGCAGCCATGCGAGTCGAATCTCAGCGTCCTTTCGGTGCATCTTCCCGTCGGCAGACAGCTCGACCGGGCCGCGGTAAAGCGGGACGGGCTCGTTGACTTCCGGTGTGCCGTAAACCGCCGTGAGCGGTTCGGGCAATTCGGCGAAGGCTGGGAACATCCGGCCATCCCGCAATTCGATAAGTTTGCTTTACAAGGGCTTACGGTCGGCGGCGCGGAGGCTGAAACCGCCCGAAGCCTCGAACCGATGAACGGGTTATGGCATAGTATAAGCGGTAGTAACCCGCTTGCCGAACTGTCACCGGACGGTGGCGTGCCCCTTCGGGGGAGTAGGCGGCGGGTTTTTTCGTTTGCCCCAGGCCCGGCTTGCCCAACCCACAACGACGTTCACGGTGGGGAATCGGGACCGAAGCCGATGTCGCGCCAGCGTCGAGTTTCCACGAACTCGTTCAGATGGCCCACGTTGTCGGTCGCGACGGTTGCGGACACCCGTTTGGCCTGGGCGGCCAGAATCGCGTCACCGTCCAAGGCATGCTTGTGCGCGGTGGGCTTGTGGCGTCGACGGGCATCGGCCCACAGATTCGCGGCGTCCACCATGGTCGGCGTGTCCAGCGGCAGATACTTGAGATGCTGTTTCAACTGGTCGAGCCGCCTGATGCTGTCGTCCCTGCCTTCCAGGATCAGGTTACGACGGAGTTCGTAATCGGCGATCTCGGGAACAATGACCTCCAATCCCGCTTCAAGCATCGAGCGGAACCATTCCCCCGCCGCCCGGTTCCACTTCGGGTTCGTTACCATGCCGAGCGGGCCAGTATCCAGCATGATCCGGTCATTCACTGAATCGCTTCCGGGTCGAGGTGCGAGACTCTTCGATTCTCTTCTTCAGCATTTGCCAACCGGCTTCGTCTTCTTCCGTGTCCTCCGCAAGCCACTCGTCTAACAGCGCTATCATCGCAGCGTGTCTGGTGGGCGCGCGGTGCTTTTCGTCCTCAGGTCCAACGGCAATGCGTGCCTCGGAACGTTGCGTAGCCACCGCTTCCGTGTAATCGCGTAATACCGATGCCGTCGAGCGGCTGAACGTCAGTGACTCTACTGGTACCGACGGCTCATCGAGGAAAACGATGATAAACTCCTGAAGGCTTGTGGCGGGCCCTCGCTCGGCGGGCTGTTCGCCTTCGGCGTAGGCGGTCTCAATTTTGCTCGCTGTTCTGGTGGCGGTCATGCCCTCCTTCTCCAGATGTTCTTCTGGACGTCTGCGCCCGTCAGGTCGGCGAACCCACGCACGATCCACTCCCGACCGAGCAAGAGCCACTCGCGCAGGGCGCGTTCCTCGATCGTGGACGGCGTGCCTCTGGCCGTAAGCTCGCACAACAGTACGGGCTTCGAGTCGTGGCGCCGGATTGCATGCCGAACAGCCACATGAAGCCTGCCAAGCTGGTCCGGTAAGGGGAAACTGGCCTTCCAGAGAATCGACTCGGGTGGAGGCAGGAACGAGCGTTGCTGGCGCCAAGCCACATCGGGGAACATCTCTCCGATTGTTTCAAGTCCGTTCCAGCCTTCGCCCTGTACGATGTGATTGATGTACGTCACTTCCAATTGGTTCACCGCCGGGGCATCGATCCTCTCATCCCGACAGAAGTCCAGGAACTGACGCCACGCGGACCAGAACCGCGACGAAACTTCCGGGAAGCGCGGGTACACGTCCGCCGCGGCCGTCTTTCGCCAGTTGTGAAGAAAACGATCCGGCTGGACCTGAACGAGCCAACACGGATCCTGATGGATGAAGAACATGCGCGGCAGCGGAGGAACAGCCGAGAACTCGACTTGGGGCTCCTTCGGACCCACCTCTCCGAAACGCTCGACAACCTGTGCCAAGGGCGGCTGGTGTTCCCGAGTCGGATACTCGGGTCGAAATCGTTCCCAGAGTAGGCCGAACGTTGCGGCATCGAAGCCTGCAAGCGGCTCAAACTGCAAGCCGCAGACGACCTCGATGACGGGTGGAAGCTCGTAGTCCGGAAGGGGCGGTTGTGACGAGCCGGCCATGGCGAAGCGTCAATCCTCCGTTTGCGTCGTCCCTACGCGCGACACCGGGCGCGGCTTTCTCGCTGCGTCGGCGGCATGTTCGTATCGCCGACCCGCAGTATATCGGTCCGGCTGGCCTGTCGCCACCGGCGGGCCGGAGGGCCTGATCCGGCAAGGCGGGCCTGCGGCACGTACCCGGCTGCCGCTGCTACAGGCCGAGGGAGGAGTCGACGGCCTCCGTGGCGGTTTGGCGGTGGTCGTCGTGGCGGGATCGGCGGCGGCGCCGAGATCGGCTATGGCCTTCTTGAACCACAGGGCGGGCCGCTTCGCGTCCCCGTGCTTGCGCGGGTGCCGTCGACGCGGCCTCGAACTCCGTCAAGCACCGGAGCCGCGTTGGTCGTCCGACTCCACACCTATGCGGCGGGATTCCAACGGTCTGAGATGCTCGCCGTCAGCAAAGAACACCCGATGGAAGACATTGCCTGAATGGGAGCGGCGATGCGTCTCGTATGCGCGCGAGATCAGCGAATAGGCCTCGTTCACGCTGCGCGCTTCAACCCCAAGTGCCGGGATCCAACATGGGCAGTCATCGAGTAAACCACGCTTGCCGGGACGAACGATCAACTCCAGGGCCTTTCTCAATCGCACTTCGACGACCGAGATCCGCTGACCGGGCCACGCCATCTTGCCGACGCATCCTGCGGCCGCGATCGATTCGCCATGGCGGCCCCGGACGCCGGCCCAAAGTGACGTTTCCGCCGGGAACAAGGTATGGCGGCGGTCCGCCGTCCACCTGGCCCGCTGCCCGGCCTCCGACAGCGCGTAGGCCGGCAGGATCAGTTCGGCGCAGGTACCCTCCCTCAATTCGGGCAGAGGCGCGCCGTCGGCCAGCAACCACCGGCCTGCCTTGAAACGCACCGGGAGGCGAACCGTTCGGCTGAATCTGTCGGGGATGATCATGGTCCACTTGCCAAAGTCGCTCTGGATCATGCCTCCGCCGGAGCATCTTTGCGAACCGTTCGGCGGAGGCGTGCCTGCCCGGCCATGCAAAAGGTCATCCGGTCGAAAGGACCCTCATTTCCTGACCAGAATACTGCGAAGCTCCTCGATGGTTAGCGGTGGCTCCCGCCGGTGGATCATGGCGTGGCAATTCGGACAGATCGGACGCAAATCGCCGATCGGGTCCACCTCGTACTCAGCGCCGATCTTCGCCAGCGGAGTAAGATGGTGCACCTGGATGTAGCCCGCTCCAAGTTCGCCGTAGTGCTCGCGAAAGTCGAATCCGCATACGCAGCATCGTACCCCCCAATGTTCGATGCACCGCTGACGCGCGGCGGCACTTCGCTCATGGCGGGTCAACTCGAATGCGCAAGCGTTGCCTTCCGCGAAGTGTGTTTCTGCGGCAATGTCGCGCGATATCGCTTCTCCGTGGAACAATGATGGGGCGGACGGTTCGACGAGCGCAACATGCTCCGAGTACCGGTTCGCCCCGCCCACGTCGTCGACCACCGCCTGAAACAGACCGGGTGCGCCGACACAAAAACGCGGCTCGATCCAACTTCCGAGATGCAGTTCACCAATGAGCTCGCGCGTAAACGGATTGACTTCCCGCCACGAAGACGCGCGACGGCGGGGAGAGTACTCCGCGATGCACTCGCCCCATGTCGCGGTCCACGCATTGCCCGGACTCGCGGCGTGAATCCGCTGAGCAACATCCAGCACCTGTGCTTGGGTCGGAACGTCGATCTGCATGATCAGCGCATCGTCCGGTGCGCTTCCTGTCGGTGCTTCGGCGTGAAAGTAATTCGTTGTCTTCTTGACCACTCTCCAACCACGCGCCGTGAGCACGTCCGCAGGAACACGCCACCGGTCGAACTTGTAGACGACGCGCCCGAACCTCGTCGACTGTCCGCAGTTGTGAAGCTCGGCGTGGATGCGACGTTCCGGCAGAGAAAGCTCAGTTTCAGGCATCACAGCATCTCTACTAGCCCCAAAACAAGCGTACCATAACGGCCTGATGCCCGTGCGGGCGTCGGTCGGGCGAGGGGCGCAGGGCGGCGTGCTCGACGCGGCCGGCGGTCGAGTCGGCGTCGTTTGATTGTCGGTCACCCATTCG
>Ga0214472_10000517_pt1 | contig 47260 bp, 50 predicted proteins | sample RVTome_6_FD_207662 | JGI IMG/M metagenome (GOLD analysis project Ga0214472, IMG submission 207662) | Soil microbial communities from uranium-contaminated site in the Upper Colorado River Basin, Wyoming, United States - RVT140D175 | ecosystem: Environmental > Terrestrial > Soil > Contaminated >...
TAATACTGATATGTCAGCGATTAATGTTTCCATCGAGCAGTGGCGCAGCCTGAACGCGGTGATCGAATCCGGCGGTTTTGCCCAGGCCGCAGCAAAGCTGCACCGCAGTCAGTCCTCGATAAGCTATCACATCGCGCGTTTGCAGGAACAGCTCGGTATCCGGGTACTGGAAATAGTCGGTCGTAAGGCGCAACTGACCGAGCACGGCAAAGTCATCTATCGGCGTTCGCAGCAGCTATTACGCGAAGCCGAACGTATCGAAGCCCTGGCGCGATCGCTGGATCAGGGCTGGGAGGCCAGTATTTCACTGGTGGTGGATACGGTCTTTCCTACCCACCTGCTGATGCAGGCGCTGGCTATTTTTGCGCCCCGGAGCCGCGGCACACGCGTGCAGCTCAATGAAGTGGTGCTCTCGGGTGCCGACGACGCGCTGCTCGCGGGCGAAGCCGACCTGGTCATTGGTGCGCGTACACCAGCGGGGTTTCTCGGTGACTTTCTGATCCCGATCGATTTTATCGCGGTGGCCGAACCGCAACACGCACTGCACCAGCTCGGACGCACGCTCAGTGCCGCTGACCTGGAAAAGGAACTACAGGTGGTGATCCGCGATTCGGGCTTTATCAGCAAAATGGATTTTGGCTGGCTGGGCGCAGAACATCAATGGACCGTAAGCAAGATCGAAACTGCGGTGGCCGCGATCAGTGCCGGTCTGGGTTTCGGCTGGCTGCCGCAGCACACCATCACTGAACAGCTAGCCAGCGGTCAGCTAAAAGCCCTGCCCCTCAGCGAAGGCCAGTTGTATCACACCAGCCTGCAGCTGATCTTCGGCCACCCCGCGCACATCGGCCCGGCGACGCATGCCCTGGCCAACATCATCCGCCAGGTGGTAAAACAAAACAGCAGCGCTCCGTAATTCATGGAGCACATAACGAAAGGCGAAACCACAGAGGCACAGAGAACACGGAGAAAGATAATTACGGTTAAGACCAAATCAAAAACGGAAGACAGTACGTCTGAGTAAAATAACACTGGCTGCTTATAGTACAAACGTTTTACACAATCATTTATTGTTTTTACTCTGTGTTCTCTGTGCCTCTGTGGTTTCGCTTTTATCTTTTCCACTCTCAGGCTTCGAGTTCTTCCCAGCGTGCATAGTACTGTTTTAATTCATCCTGCTTGACCGTCAGCTGTTCCTGGAAAAGGCCGATTTCCTGCTTCGACTGCTGGAAAAATTCCGGCTGGGTCATTGCCAGCTGCATGCTTTCGATTTCTGTTTCCAGACGTTCGATGCTCAGCGGCAAAGCTTCCAGTTCGCGCTGCTGTTTATAGCCAGGTTTCTTGCCTGCTTTCTTTGTGCCGCTGCCTGTGTTCCCGGTTTTGTTTGCGGTCGGCTTTTTCTCGCTGGCGGCAGGCGATTTTTTCTGTCGCTGCCAGTCATCATAACCACCGGGGTAGTCGCCGACTACCCCGTCGCCCTCGAACACCAGGGTACTGGTCACCACGTTGTTGATAAATTCGCGGTCATGACTGACCAGCAATAGCGTGCCGTTAAATTCCATTAATAATTCTTCGAGCAATTCCAGAGTTTCAACATCGAGGTCGTTGGTCGGCTCGTCCATCACCAGAATATTGGCCGGCATAGAAAATAGCTTCGCCAGTAATAAGCGATTACGTTCACCGCCAGACAAGACTTTCACCGGGGAACGCGCACGCTCGGGCGAAAACAGGAAATCCTGCAAATAACCGATGATGTGTTTCTGTTTACCATTGATCTCGACGCTATCGCGCCCGGGGGAAACATTATCGATCACCGTAGCGTTTTCGTCGAGCTGGCTACGCAACTGGTCGAAATACGCTATCGACTGCGCAGTGCCGGTTTTGATCTGGCCGCTGTCGGGTTTCAGCTTGCCCAGCAATAACTTCAACAGCGTGGTTTTGCCGACCCCATTGGGGCCGATGATGCCAATCTTGTCGCCGCGCATGACCGTGGTTGTCAGATTGCGAATCAGGGGCTTGCCTTCGTAGGCAAAACTTACATCGATCGCTTCTGCCACCAGCTTGCCGGAACGTTCGGCGACAGAGATTTTCATCTCGGCATTGCCCATGACATTTCTGCGCTGGCTGCGTTCGACCCGGAGTTTTTCCAGGGCGCGCACGCGGCCTTCGTTACGCGTGCGTCGCGCCTTGATCCCCTGCCGGATCCAGACTTCTTCCTGGGCGAGTTTTTTATCGAACAGTTTGCTGGCTTCGTCTTCGGCATCGAGGAAGGCCTGCTTGCGTTCGAGATAGGTTTCGTAGTTACCGGGATACGAGGTCAGACGGCCACGGTCGAGTTCGACGATGCGTGTTGCCAGTCGGCGCATGAAGCTACGATCGTGGGTGATAAACAGCACAGCGCCGTTGAAGTTGAGAATCTGCTGTTCCAGCCATTCGATGGCAGCGAGATCAAGATGGTTGGTCGGCTCGTCGAGCAATAACAAATCCGGTTCCACCACCAGCGCGCGCGCCAGCATCACCCGGCGCTTCATGCCGCCGGAGAGTTCGGCGAACACCGCGTCACCGTCCAGCTTCATGCGCGTGAGCACGGCATCGACCTGGGTGTTCAGCTGCCAGGCATTGGCATTTTCGATCTCATGCTGTAAGCGATCCAGCTCGGCGATGGCGCGATCACTCATATCGGTGGCGATGCGTAAACTGGCGTGATGGTAATCCTTGAGCAGGCCTGCCATTTCACCCAGACCCGAGGCGACGACATCAAACACACTGCCTTCGGTGCTGCCTGGCACTTCCTGTTCCAGTTGCGACACCTTCGTTCCGGAAGCAAACTCAAACTCCCCCTCATCGGCTTTGAAGTTACCCGCGATCAGCTTGAGCAGGGTCGATTTACCGCTGCCGTTACGGCCCAGCAAACTGACCCGTTCACCTTTTTCCAGTTTCAGATTGACCCCAGCCAGCACGGGCGGGCCGCCGAAACTGACACAGACATTGCGCAAACGCAGGATAGACATAATTAAAGAGGGGGTAAGAGTGAAAGTGGCGGCATTATACCTGTTGCCGAAAACTGAAACCGAACTCTCGGTGGTCAAACTTCGCCCACCCGGCTATGTACATGCTTTCCACGTTAGAACCTGAGTTCTCAGACCTCTATCCACACACTTATCCACCGTTATTGTGGATAAGCCCAGGCAACGAAGTTACTCGCTGTCAGCTATCACCGGCGCCAGCCAGCGTTCGACTTCGGCCAGGGGTTTGCCGCTACGCGCGGCATAATCTTCGACCTGGTCGTGCAGGATCTTGCCGGTGCCGAAATAGTTCGCATCAGGATGCGAGAAGTACCAGCCCGAGACCGAAGACGCCGGCAGCATGGCAAAACTTTCGGTGATAATAATGCCGGCATGGTCCTCTGGCCGAATCAATGACCACAAAGTGGCTTTTTCGGTATGGTCCGGACAGGCTGGATAACCTGGGGCCGGCCGTATGCCCTGATAAGACTCGGCGATGAGCTCGGCATTGGACAGGGTTTCATCGGCGGCATAGCCCCAGAACTCCTTGCGCACGCGCTGGTGCATGCGTTCGGCAAAGGCCTCGGCAAGACGGTCGGCCAGGGCTTTGAGCATGATGCTGTTGTAATCATCATGATCGGCTTCAAAACGCGCCACGTGTTCGTCGATGCCGATGCCAGTGGTCACCGCGAAAGCACCGATATAATCCGGCTTGCCCGAATCCGCGGGTGCCAGATAATCGCCGAGACAGCGGTTGGGTCGGTCCGACGGTTTCGCCATCTGCTGGCGCAAATGATGCAGCACGGTCTGCACTTCGCTGCGCGTGTCATCGCGATAGACTTCGATATCATCACCGATGCTGTTCGCCGGGAAGAAGCCGATCACCGCGCGTGCCTGCAACCATTTTTCTGCGACCAGGGTTTTCAGCATCGCCTGGGCATCGGCGAATAGCTTCGTGGCTTCTTCGCCGACCACTTCGTCCTGCAAAATTTTCGGATACTTGCCAGACAGTTCCCAGGTTTGGAAAAATGGCGACCAGTCGATATAGTCCACCAGTTCGTCCAGAGAATAATTCTCGAATGTTTTGATGCCGAGAAAACTCGGTTTCGGCGGTGTGTAACTCGCCCAGTCAAACTTGAAGGCATTGTCGCGCGCCTGCTGCAGGCTGAAGGTTTTGCGCGTCGAGGTACGTTTTGCGCGCTGTTCGCGCATATCGGCGTATTCCTGTTTGATCGCCTGCTTATAATCCACTTTGCGATTGGCGCTCAACAACTCACCGGCGACACCGACGGCGCGCGAAGCATCGGGCACATAGACCACGGCATGATCGTATTTAGTATCGATCTTCACCGCGGTATGAATCCGCGACGTGGTCGCACCGCCGATCAACAGCGGCAGGCTCAGACCGAGGCGCTGCATTTCTGCTGCCATGTGCGCCATTTCATCGAGCGAAGGCGTGATCAGGCCGGAGAGACCGATGATATCGACATTGTGTTTTTTCGCTTCGCTCAGAATAGTTGCTGCTGGCACCATAACGCCGAGATCGATGACTTCATAATTATTGCACTGCAACACCACACCGACGATGTTCTTGCCGATATCGTGGACATCGCCTTTCACCGTCGCCATCAGGATTTTGCCATTGCTGCGCGTGGTGCCATCTTTTTCAGCTTCGAGATAAGGCATCAGGTAGGCCACGGATTTTTTCATCACCCGCGCTGACTTCACCACCTGCGGCAAAAACATTTTACCGGCGCCAAACAGATCGCCGACCACGTTCATGCCGTCCATCAACGGGCCTTCGATTACGTGCAAGGGTTTTTCTGCCTGCAAACGCGCTTCCTCGGTATCGACTTCGATAAAATCGGTAATACCTTTTACCAGCGCGTGCGTGAGACGGCCATTCACTGGAAGTTCGCGCCAGGCCATGTCCTTGCCGCTGTCCGCCTGCATGCCATCACCGGTATAGTTGGCAGCGATTTCCAGCAAACGGTCAGTCGAATCAGGGCGCCGGTTCTGGATCACATCTTCTACCGCTTCGCGCAGCTCTGCGGGCAGATCATCGTAAACTGCGAGCTGGCCCGCGTTGACGATGCCCATATCCATGCCGGCCTGGATCGCGTGGTATAAAAACACCGAGTGAATGGCTTCGCGCACCGGGTTGTTGCCGCGGAACGAAAACGAGACATTGGACACACCGCCAGAGATCATCGCGTGCGGCAGGGTCTGTTTGATCGTGCGCGTGGCATTGATGAAATCCTGCGCGTAATTATTGTGTTCTTCGATGCCGGTGGCGACCGCGAAAATATTGGGGTCGAAAATAATATCTTCCGGCGCGAAGCCGACTTTTTCAGTGAGCACCTTGTACGAACGCGTGCAGATGTCTACCTTGCGTTCATAGGTATCGGCCTGGCCGTCTTCGTCGAAGGCCATGACGATCACCGCTGCGCCATAACGCTGGACTTTTTTCGCCTGCTCGATAAATTTTGCTTCGCCTTCTTTCAGCGAAATCGAATTCACCACGCTCTTGCCCTGCACGCACTGCAGACCGGCTTCGATGATTTCCCATTTGGACGAATCGATCATCACCGGCACGCGCGAAATTTCGGGTTCGGCGGCGATCATATTGAGAAAGCGCACCATCGCGCCCTGCGAATCGAGCATGCCTTCGTCCATGTTGATGTCGATGATCTGCGCGCCGTTTTCCACCTGTTGCTGCGCCACCGAAAGTGCGTCTTCGTAGTTCTCTTCGACGATCAGCCGCTTGAACATCGCCGAGCCGGTAACATTGGTGCGCTCGCCGACATTGACGAACAAAGAATGCTCATCGATGTTGAACGGCTCCAGCCCGGAAAGACGACAGGCCACGGGCAGCTCTGGAATCCGCCTCGGCTTTTTGTCGGCCACAACTTTGGCGAAAGCCGCGATATGTTCAGGCGTGGTACCGCAACAGCCGCCGACAATATTTAAAAATCCGCTCTCGGCCCATTCGCCGATGTCTTTCGCCATGTCTTCGGGACCGAGATCATAGCCGCCCATTTCATTGGGCAGGCCGGCATTGGGATGTGCCGAGACATAGACTTCAGAAATACGCGAAATTTCTTCCACGTACTGGCGCAATAAGTCTGGCCCCAGCGCGCAGTTCAGGCCCATCGATACCGGTTTCGCGTGACGCCGGGAATTATAAAACGCTTCGCTCACCTGGCCGGTGAGCGTGCGCCCCGACTGGTCGGTGATGGTGCCGGAAATCATGATCGGCAGTTCGACATTGTCCTCATCGAACACCTGCTTCACTGCATAGACGGCCGCCTTGGCATTGAGGGTATCGAAAATAGTTTCGATCAGAATAATATCGGCGCCGCCTGCGATCAGACCGCGGGTGGACTCGACATAGGCGTCGGCCAGTTCCTTAAAACTGATATTGCGAAAACCCGGATCATTGACATCGGGAGAAATCGAACAGGTACGATTGGTCGGCCCCAGCACACCGGCGACAAAGCGTGGCTTTTCTGCACTGGCGAAGGCATCGGCAGATTCGCGCGCGAGTTTTGCCGCGGCAACATTGATCTCGTAACTCAGTTCTTCCATGGCGTAATCCGCCATCGCTACCCGGGTAGCGTTGAAAGTATTGGTTTCGATGATGTCCGCACCGGCTTCCAGATAAGCCTTGTGAATATCACTGATGATCTGCGGCTGGGTCAGCACCAGCAGGTCATTATTGCCTTTCAGGTCGGACGGCCAGTCGGCAAAACGCTCGCCGCGATACTCGGCTTCGCCGAGTTTGTGGCGCTGGATCATGGTGCCTGTGGCGCCGTCGAGCAGGAGTATGCGTTGCTTGAGTGCGTCGAGAAAAGCGGTGTGGCGTGACTGACTGGGCATAGTGGTTCCGGGCTGCATAACAGCGCGGCATTGTAGCATCATCGCAGCAGAAATCGTCTCCCGCAGGGGGAAGCCTTCTAGCCGAGAGACCACAATCAAACTATGGACTTGCTTCTCGCTGGCGCTGGCGGTGCTATGATAAGCGCATGACCACGCAGAACATTCCGCTGTATCTGACTTCAGAACACGACTGCGGTTACTTTCCAGACCGCCGGGCGACCAGCCTTGTGCCCGATCCATCCCTGAGCATGAATAGCGAACTGTACAGCCGTTTGATCGCCCTGGGTTATCGCCGCAGCGGTGACTTCACCTACCGACCGCATTGTCTGAACTGTGCCGCCTGCCGGCCCTGCCGGATCCCGGTGAACCGGTTCCGGCTGCGCCGTAGCCAGCGCCGCTGCCTGCAAATAAACCGGGATTTGAGCACGCATCTGGTCGCAGCACAGTACAGCGATGAATATTTCGCGCTCTACTGCAAATACATCAATGCCCGCCACGCCGATGGCAATATGGTGAATCCCAGACCCCAGGATTTCAGCAGTTTTCTCTACAGCGACTGGAGCCAGACTTTTTTTATCGAAGTGCGCCAGCAGCAGCGCCTGCTCGCGGTCGCGGTGACCGATCCGGTGGAGGGCGGCCTGTCCGCGGTGTACAGTTTTTTTGATCCCGATGAAAACGCGCGCGGTCTGGGTAATTACTGCATCCTCAGCCAGGTTCAGGAAGCCATCACGCGTAAGCTGAACTACCTCTATATGGGCTACTGGATCCGCGACTGCCGCAAGATGCAGTACAAGACCGATTTTCGGCCATTACAGTTATACGATGATCAAAACTGGGTAGAAGAGTTTACAGCTGACTGACCACTGGCCGGGAAAACCATTGCAGCACAGGGCCAGCGCTGCTTTAAACCTGGTCCTGATCAGGAATTTCCCGCCCGGCTTCGTGCTAGGCTAGCGACATGATGATGCAGAATATTATTAGCCAGAAACTCACCGCGGCGTTCGCCCCCGAACACCTCGAAGTGATCAATGAAAGCCACATGCACAATGTGCCTGCGGGTTCTGAATCGCATTTCAAGGTAGTCCTGGTGAGTGACAGTTTCAGGGGAAAAATGCTGCTCGCGCGCCATCGCCTGGTGAATGCCGCCCTGCAGGAAGAACTTAATGGAAAAATTCACGCCCTGGCGCTGCACACCATGACCATGGAAGAATGGTTTGCCAAAGGCAATGCCCCCGAATCACCACCCTGCATGGGTGGCGACGGCGTCAATACCTGAAACCGTATCAGTCGGCCCGCTTCAGTCGCGTCAAACGTATCGCCAGCAGGACCAGGGGCGTGGCGTGCATCACCAGATCAAAAATATCGATCGGTCTGACTAATTCAGCATTGAACAGCATGCGGATTTTTTCCAGCAGATGCGGCTCGGGCTGGATCGGCGCAATCGCAAAAAATACCGCCACCACGGCCAGGGCGGCCAGAGGGATTTTGTCGATCAGCCGGAGCACGGATGGCATGGTTTATTTACTCGCAAAATAGCGTTTTAAAAATTCATCAAACATCAGTTCATCGCTGGCTTCCAGCTGCTTTTGTTGAGCGATGGACTCGCTCGCCAGCTGTTTGAATAATTTTTCCCGCTCGGCACTCAGCGCCCGCGCATTGAAAAAGGCCTGGTGCTCCTGCGCCTTACGCCTGGCGAAATGGAAATATTCTTCGCCGGTATCACGCATTTCCTGCAACACGCGCGCCGAAGGCGTCAGCGATGAATCCAGCACTGAATCGCGTTGCAGTTTAAGGCTGGCCGAATAGTGCTGATTGCCATGCGCGCTGTCCAGCAGCACAGCGACATCGGCCATGGCATCACAAAGGCTCAGGGCCCATTTTTTTAATGCAATAGTTTCATTGCCACGATTGAGTTCGGTATTCGGCGCCCGTCCGCGGTGCGCGACTTCGATCAGATTCATGTCGATGGCATCGATTTCATCAGCGTCCAGCACAGCGCTGTCGTGCAACATGCAAAACAGCATGAACACTTCGAGAAAATACATTTGCTCAGCACTGATACCCATGGGTTCGAACGGGTTGATATCGAGAGAACGTAATTCAACATACTCGATACCGTGTTCACGTAGCGCACGTATCGGCATTTCACCGTGTTGCGGGATCTGTTTCGGTCGTACTGTGCTGTAATATTCGTTTTCGATCTGCAGAATATTGGCGCTGAGCTGGCGATACTCGCCTTCGATCTTGACACCGATCTGTTGGTATTCGCTATACGGTGTACTTATCGCGCATTCCAGACTGGCTACATAGGTTTCCAGACTGTCGTAATTGGCCTTGATACCAGCCATGCTTTCCTTGTTATTGGTGTAGCCGATATTGCCCATGCGCAAAGAGGTGGCGTATTCTTCGAACGCGGTGCCGTTGCTGAACGAAGACAAAATCGTCGGCTTGCCGTGCAAAAAGGATTTGCACACAGCAGGTGAAGCGCCAAACAAATACGGCACCAGCCAGCCATAACGCAAAATATTGCGCACCTGCGCCATGCTGGTGGCAGATTTAAAATTCTGCGGGCTGTCCTTGTTGGCGGCCAGGGTCTGCAACAAGCACCAGAAGTTTTCGCCATAGGAATAATTAAAATGCACGCCAGCGATCACCTGCATGGTGCGGCCATAACGATAACCCAGGCCCCGGCGATAGATTTTTTTCATCATGCCGAGATTGGAGCTGCCGTATTCTGCAACTGGAATGCTGTCGCCGCCTTCGACCACGCAGGGCATGCTGCTCGCCCACATCAGTTCGTCCTTGATATTAAGACAGACGAATTTTTCTATATCAGCAAGAAAATCCAGCGTCTCTGCCACCGAATTACACGGTGGTGTAATCATTTCGGTCAGGGCTTCAGAAAAATCCGTGGTGATATAAGGATTGGTCAGGGCAGAACCGAGCGTGAGCGGGTGCGGTGTTTGTGCAATGCTGCCGCTGGCCGAAACGCGCAGGCTCTCTTTTTCCAGGCCGATACGGGATTCGGTCAGACTGTGCAGCTGGCCCGATTGCAGGATCGCGGACAGATTTTTTTCTAAATGCAGATACAAAATGTTTCCCGGGGCAGACAGCGAGCAAAAGCTGGCGGTGATGCATTGCTAAGCGAAACCGGATTATACACACAGACTTCTGCCGAGATGACGCTATCAGCGTACCGGCACTAAACCGGCGCCGGCCGCTATGGCGCTCACTCTGAGCGAGTGTTATCCAGCAGCGCCCGCATCCGGCTGTCGAGCAGAGAGCCGTTATCTTCCGGCTGTAACTTCAGCCTGGGCTTCTGCCCGGTGGCGGCCTGTTTCGGCACCAGGGCATAAACAAACTCGCAGCCCAGGGCTTCGGCGGCGCGCGCCATCATTTTCAGGGTGACTGCGCCTCTGGCTTCGTCTCGTTCCAGCACCGAAATCCGTGCCGGGCTCACGCCCAGACGGCGCGCCAGCTCCAGCGATAGCAGATTCTGTGCCTCACGGTTACGACGGATTTCGGATTTGCTCATGCAGTATAATTAACATATTTATTAATTAATGTATATATTAATTATAAGCTTAAATTTTTCTCCACAATAAAAAAGCCCCGCATGAACGGGGCTCTACAAGCTTCAACCACAAACCTTTCCCTGGTTAATCCAGCACGTGCGAGACCAGACCATCGGCCAGCTTGGGTTCGAACCAGGTCGATTTCGGCGGCATCACTTCGCCGGCATCGGCGACCGCCATCAGCGCTTCCATGCTGGTCGGGTAAAGCGAGAACGCCAGCGCCATATCACCGCTGTCGACGCGTTTTTCCAGCTCGCCGAGGCCACGGATGCCGCCGACAAAGTCGATGCGGTTGTCGGTGCGCGGGTCAGAAATGCCGAGCAGCGGAGCGATCAGATTGTCCGCCAGCAATGAGACATCGAGGCGCTTCACCGGATCACTCGGGATCCGATCAGGATGGATGTTGAGCCGATACCACTGGCCATCCAGATACATGCCGAATTCACCTTCCTGGGTCGGTGACAGCGCTGCGCTTTCGGCTTTCAGGTTGAACGCGTGTTTGATTCTGGCCAGCAGCTCGTCCTTGCTCAGGCCGTTGAGATCGCTGATCACACGGTTGTAATCCAGGATTTTCATCTGATTGTGCGGGTAGATCACCGACAGAAAGTAATCGCTGTTGCTGTTGCTGTCGCCATCACCGCCACCATCACCGCTGCGGCTTTTCGCCACGCGCGAAGCCGCGGCCGAGCGGTGGTGGCCGTCGGCGATATAGATCGCTTTCATAGCATCAAAGCCCGCGGTAATTTTTGCGATCGTGGCAGCGTCATCGATCAGCCAGAAAGTGTGCTGCACGCCATCATCCGCGGTGACATCAACCACCGGCCGGGTGCTCGCGACCTGGGCCAGGATCGCGTCCATACCGGGCTGCGATTGATAGGCGAGCAGCACCGGGCCGGTCTGCGCGTTCAGCGCTTCGATCTGGCGCACGCGGTCGTCTTCTTTCGCCGGGCGGGTGTACTCGTGTTTACGAATACGGTTGCTGTCGTAGTCTTTCACCGAAGCGGCCGCGACCAGGCCGATCTGCGAATGGCCGTTCATGATCAGACGATAAGCGTAGTAACAGGGCTGGTCATCGCGCACCAGGATGCCCTCTTCCAGCATTTTCTGCAGGTTCTCGGCCGATTTCGCGTACACCGCGGGGTCATAAGGATCGGTGTTTTCCGGCAGATCGATCTCCGCCCTGGAAATATGCAAAAAGCTCCACGGCCGGCCTCTGGCGCGCTCGCGCGCCTCGGCAGAATTGAGCACATCGTAAGGCGGCGCGATCACTTCAGTCGCGCGTGCGGGCAGCGGGCGCAAACCCGCAAAAGGACGAATCAGAGTCATGAACACTATCTATCTGGCTAAGTAAGCGCGAATTATACAGCTTTCACGATATTTTCGCGGAACAGGAAAATGATTTGCCACAGAGGCCACAGAGGCCACAGAGGCCACAGAGAACACCGAGAAAAAATTTGGGTTAAAAAATAGAATCCATGTCATTTCGTCAGCAATGACAGAATTAAAGCGTTTTTCACCTCAGTGTTCTCTGTGGCCTCTGTGGCAAATATTCCTTAAAACCCTGTTTATACTGGCAGATTCGCCCTCCGCGGGGTGCTAAAATCGCCGCCATGAAAAACCAGACCAGAACCGAGCTGCTCTGCCCTGCAGGCACGCTGAAAAACATGCGCTATGCCTTCGCCTACGGCGCCGATGCGGTCTATGCCGGCCAGCCGCGCTACAGCCTGCGCGTGCGCAATAATGATTTCATGGACAAGAATCTCGCCATCGGTATCAATGAAGCCCACCAGCTGGGGAAAAAGTTTTTCCTCGCTTCTAACCTGATGCCGCACAACAGCAAGGTGAAAACCTATATCAGGGATCTGGCGCCTGTCATCGCAATGGGCCCCGATGCCCTGATCATGGCCGACCCCGGCCTGATCATGATGGTCAAAGATCAGTGGCCGGAGATGCCGATCCATCTCTCGGTGCAGGCCAATACCGTCAATTTCGCCACGGTGAAATTCTGGCAGCGCCAGGGCGTCGACCGCATTATTCTCTCGCGCGAATTATCCCTGGATGAAGTCGCCGAAATTCGTCAGGAATGCCCCGACATCGAACTCGAAGTATTTGTCCACGGCGCGCTGTGCATCGCTTATTCCGGTCGCTGTTTGTTGTCGGGTTATTTCAACCACCGCGATCCCAACCAGGGCACCTGTACCAATTCCTGTCGCTGGGATTACAAAACCGTGGAAACCATCGAGACCGCCGAAGGCGTGTACAAACCCACCGAGCGCATCGCCGGTGCTGATCTGCCCGGGCCAAACATCGCAGTCGAAGCGCCGAGTTTTATCGCCAAATCCGCCATGGGCGACGGTGCGCGCCATCCGCTGGCCGACCAGGTGTATATGCTGGAAGAAAAAAATCGTCCCGGTGAACACACCACCATCACCGAGGATGAACACGGCACCTATATCATGAACTCAAAAGACCTGCGCGCGGTGGAGCACGTCAGCAAACTGATCGACATCGGTGTCGACTGTTTAAAGATCGAAGGCCGCACCAAATCACATTATTATGTCGCGCGCGTCACCCAGAGTTATCGCCGCGCCATCGACGCCGCCGAACGCGGCGAGGCGTTTGACCCCGCCCTGCTCGGCGATCTGGAAAATCTCGCCAACCGCGGTTACACCGACGGCTTTTTCGAGCGCCATCACAGCGAAGATTACCAGAACTATATCGACAGCCATTCGAAAAGCCGGCAGCAGTCATTTGTCGGTGAAGTATTGTCATACGACAAAGCCACCGGCATTGCTGAAGTCGATGTCAAAAACAAATTCAGCATCGGCGACAAACTGGAACTGGTCACGCCCAGCGGTAACGAAGACATCGTGGTAGAAAACATGGAAGATCTGCACGGCGCAAAAATGGAAGCCGCGCTGGGCAGTGGCTACTACGTGAAACTGCGGTTACCCGAAAACACCACCGAACAGAGCCTGCTGGCGAGATACGTCTAAGAAGGAATGCCAGAACTCTTTTTTGTTGCGCAGGCTTTATCCATTCCGATGAATATCGAACAATTCGAAAATATATCACTCACCCTGGGCATCGGCGGCCTGGTGCTGTACATGGTGTACATCATGTATCGCCTGGGCAAGGATTCCAACGCCGGCAAATTCGGCAAGTTTATTATTTTCTTCGCGCTCGGACTGGGCGTGTTCGGCTTTGCCATCAAAATTGTTATTGAGCTGATGTTGTCTGTCTGAATACAAGATAAAAACTTAAAGGCGAAACCGCAGAAACGCGAGAAAACTTCACAGCATATTCTGTTTTCGTAAAGCTATGTTTTCATCATTAAAAAAGTACGTGTAAGGCCTGTAATTACGCTTATTTCAACGCGTGTGCAAAGTCAAGCAATGAACCCCATGACCCTCTACACAAGATATGGAAAATAATGCGGTGCCGCCGCCGTGGGCCATATGATCGAGATCAATACATCGCCCTGAAACAGCTTTATACTTTATAACTTATAATTTGGCTGAAAAGCGGAAAAGGAGGTCTACCATGTCAGACAGTAAAACCAAATTAACCGCCCTCCTGGGCGTGATGCTGTTTTTGCCGGTGCTGGCGCAAGCCCGGCCGGGGTGCGAGCGGAATGAACTCGGCGGTGGATCCGGATCGTACTCGCCTTATGGCGCCGATGAACTGGTTTTGATCGTGGAGTGCACGTGAGTCTGGTATCTGCTCAGCAACTGGAAAAAACCTACCGCGCCGGTGAGGTCGAGGTGCGAGCCTTACGGGGCGTGAGTTTCAGCATCGAGCCCGGCGCGTTCGTCGCCTTCGTCGGCCCCTCGGGCAGCGGCAAGACCACGCTGCTCAACATGATCGGCGCGCTGGACAAGCCGAGTGCGGGCACCCTCACCATCCTCGATACCGATATGGCATCGCTCGACCGCCGCAGCGCAGCCGATTTTCGCGGCAAGCACATCGGCTTTATCTTCCAGGACTTCAACCTGATCCCGGTGCTGTCGGCCTACGAGAACATCGAGTATCCGTTGTTGATGGTGCAGGACTGGCCGGCGGACAAACGCCGCGCGCGGGTCAAGGAACTGCTCGAGGCCGTGGGCATGGCGGATCAGGGTGACAAGCGACCCGATCAACTCTCCGGCGGGCAGAAGCAACGTGTCGCCGTGGCGCGCGCCCTGGCCACTCACGCCAGGCTGGTGCTGGCCGACGAGCCCACCGCCAATCTGGATCACGACACCGCCTACCGGATTCTCGAGCTGATGAAAAAGATGCGCGACGAGTTCGGCACCACGTTCATCTTCTCCACCCACGACCCCAAGATCATGGGCGAAGCGGAGGTGACCTTCGGCCTCGAAGATGGTTGCCTGGCCAATCACCCGGCGGGAGCTGCGCAATGAGTCGCATTCTCAAACTCGCCGCGCGCAACCTGGCGCGCTACTGGCGGCGCACGCTGTTGACCTCCGGGCTGATCGTGCTGGGCATCGTCGCGGTGCTGCTGTTCGTGTCGGTGTCCGGCTCGTTCAAGAACATCATGGTGGGCCAGATCACCGACTCGATGATGGGCCACCTGCAGATCCACCGCAAGGGTTATGTCGCCTCCATCGACAACCTGCCGCTCAATCTGAATATCAAACCCAGGGCACTGGAGAAGATCGAGCAGGCGCTCAAGGCCGTCCCCGAGGTTGCGGCCTGGTCGCCGCGGCTCAAGTTCGGCGCCATGTTCAGCAACTTCACCGAGACCACCAGCATTCGCCTGAACGGTATCGTTCCCGACCGCGAGGCGGCCGCCATGCCGGGACTGGCCGAGCGCCTGGTTGACGGCACGCTGGCCAATGGCCTGGTCGAGCGCGGCAAGCTGCTCATCCCGGAGCTGCTGGCCAGGGGCATGAAGGTCAAGGTGGGTGATACCGTGGTGCTGGTGGCCACCAATCTGGACGGTTCGGTCAACGGCCAGACCTTCGTGGTGCAGGGCGTGCTGGAGGCGGTGACCGGTCCCGGCGGGCGCGACGGTTATCTGCACATGGATGACGCCCACACCCTGCTGCGCATGAATGACGGTGAAGTCAACGAGATCGCCGTGCGTCTTAAGGACATTGACGAAGTCAACCGGGTCGCGGCCCGGCTGCGCACCGCGCTGGCGGACGTCGTCAATCCACAGGGGCAACCCCTGCTGGACGTGCACACCTGGGATCAGCTCTCGCCCTTCGCCAACATCGCGCTCATGATCGACATGCTGGACCTGTTCATCCGTATCATGCTGGTCGGCATCGTGCTCATCGCCATCATGAACGTGATGATCATGGCGGTGTACGAGCGCATCCGCGAGATCGGCACCATCGCCGCGATCGGCACGCCGCCACAGCGCATCCTCGCGCTGTTTGTCAGCGAAGGCCTGCTGCTGGGGCTGGTGGGCACCGTGATCGGCACCGTGCTCAGCTTATTACTGGTCTGGGCGCTCAACCTGTGGCCGGTGAGTTTCGCCTTCGGCCGCCAGGTGATCGTGCTGGCGCCAGCGATCACGGCGGGCGAGGTGCTCTGGATCAGCGGAGTCGTGATCCTGGTGGCGGTGATCGGCAGTTTACAACCGGCCTGGAAGGCGGCGCGCATGGATCCCATCACCGCGCTGCGACACGTATAAGGAATCGTCTCATGTTACGTAGTGGACTTTTTGGTTTGTTGATGCTGTTCAGCGTAACGCCGGTTTATGCCGACTTCGACGCCACCGCGGTACTCAAGGAAGTGGACGCGCGCATGGCGCCAGCTTCGTATGAGATGTACCGCAAGCTGATCAACATCGAGCCCGACGGCAAGCGCAAGGAGTTCGTGCTGTACACGGTCAAGAAGGGCGACGACAAGATGGTGGCGCTGTTTCTCGACCCGCCCAGCGACAAGGGCCGGGCGACCCTGCGTCTCGGCGACAACCTGTGGCTGTACATCCCGAACGTCGGCAAGCCGATTCGCATCACCAGCCTGCAATCGGTGGTCGGTGGCGTGTTCAACAATTCGGATATCCTGCAACTGGATTTCAGCACCGAGTACATGGCGAGCGCCGCGGGCGAGGACGACCAGACCTATGTGCTGGACTTGAAAGCGCGCGGCCCGACGGTGGCCTATGACCGTTTGAAGATGTGGGTGGACAAACAAACCCGTGTGCCGCTGACCATCGAGGCTTATGCCGCCAGCGGCCTGCTGATCAAGACGCTGCATTATTCCGACATCAAGGAGTTCGGCCAGGGCATCGTGCGCCCGGCCGTGCTGGAGACCGATAGCCCTCTATATAAAGGCTACAGGTCAGTGATGCTGTTCGATGGCATCCGTCCTCGCGAGTTTGCCGACGAGGTGTTTACCCTCGATTATTTGTCGCGGGTGGGCGAGCTGCGTCAATGAAATCGCTGTGGCTGGCCGCGTGGCTGGCGGCAGCGCCGGCCATGACTGCAATGGCCGCCGCTGAGTTCAGCTTCGACATCGGCCAGTACGAAAAGAAGCCGTATGAGTTCGGCGGCTACCTGCAGGGCAGCGCCGAACACATCGATGTCGATCCCGACGCGGCGCTGAGCGCGCTGAGTTTTCCTGACGGTGCGCCGGACAGTTATCAGCGCTACCGCGGCGTACTGGAGCTCGCTGGCAAGTACCGCTGGGACAAGGCGAGCGTCAATGCCCTGTGGCATGGCGAGACGGTCGACGAGTACACCGGCAACCGCCACGACACGCGCTTTTACGAACTCTATCTCGACCTGCGGCCCAACGAACGCTGGACGCTGGTCGCCGGCAAGCGTGCGTTGCGCTGGGGCAAAGGCTACGCCTTCAACACGGTGGGTTTCGTGGAACGGCCCAAGGATGCCACCGATCCGGAACTGGCTCGCGAGGGCTTTGCGATGGCCAGCGCCGAGTATGTGAAGAGTTTCAGCGGGCCGCTGCAAACCGTCTCGTTCACGCCGGTGATCCTGCCGGTCAGCGATGACATCAACGACGACTTTGGCGCGCAGGAGGATACCAACCTCGCGGCCCGGCTATACATGCTGTACCGCGACACCGACATCGACATCCTGCTGCGCAGCGGCGACAGCCGTCCCGATGCCGTTGGCGTGGACTTCGCCCGCAACCTGACGACGAATTTTGAAGTGCACGGTGAGCTGGCCTGGTTCAACGACCGCACCCGCCCCGTGCTCGACGCCGGTAACACGCTGGTCATGCGCGAAACCGAGGACTTTGACTGGCTGCTTGGCCTGCGCTACCTCACCGAGGCCGAGACCACCTGGATCGTCGAGTACTACCACAACGGCGCCGGTTACACGTCGGATGAAATGGAGCGCTTTTATGATCTCGCCCGCAGCGGTGTAACCAATCCGGCCCTGCGCTCACGGGCGCAGGCCACGCGCCAGGCCGGTTACGGTGCGGCGCAGCCCATGAATGATTATCTCTATATCAGGGCGTCGCAGAAGGAACCCTTCGACGCACTCTACTGGAACGCCGGTGCCACCACCATCATCAACCTGCACGACGGCAGTTACACCCTGATCCCTGAGGCGATCTACACCGGCATCACCAACCTCGAACTGCGCGCCCGGCTTGGGCTTCTCATTGGCGGAACCAATACCGATTACGGCGAGCGCCCGAATGAATGGCGGGTCGAGCTGCGCGTACGCTATTTCTTCTGACAGGAGGCGTAGAGCGATGTGGGATTGGTGCAGCACGAGAAAATCGATCCGAATATATTCTGGAAATGTTCACAATTCTGGATGTTAAAGCGCACACGTACAGAATAGTGAAAGTAACGACCATTATTATCTGGGTGATTACTGTAGATATATTGATACAACGTCCATTATTATATACACTGCATTGAATAGTGACCATAAAAATGGACAAAACATGAGAAAAACCCAGCTGGACTTGATGGTGCCGATTCCGGTCAGGCGAGCGTTGCATAAGCTTGGACAGGATATCCGAGATGCCCGGCTCAGACGGCGTATTTCAACGGCTGTCATGGCCGAACGGGCCTCTATCAGCCGGACAACCCTGAACAAGATAGAAAAGGGCGACCTCGGTGTTTCGCTCGGAAACTACGCCAATGTGCTCTTTGTTTTGGGTATGGCGGAACGATTGGGCGATCTGGCGGATGTCAGGACGGATGCGGTGGGTCTTGAACTCATCGATGCGCGCTTGCCGCAACGTATCCGCAAGCCGCGCGCCCCCAAATCCGAGCGCAAATCCGGGGGCAAGTCATCCCAGTCTGGACAGAAGAGTAAAGCGTGATGGAAACAGAAGTGCTTGTTTATGTGGATATTGCTGGTACGCCGCATCTGGCTGGGCGACTGTGGGCGCGCGTGCGCAAAGGCAGGGAAAGTGCCACGTTCGAATATGATCCGGGCTGGCTTGAGAATGCAGATCGTTTCTCCCTGGAACCGGCTCTGACGCTGGGTCCGGGTCCCTTTCATACGCCTTCAGGTAAACCCCTTTTCGGTACCATCGGCGATTCCGCGCCCGATCGCTGGGGGCGGGTGCTGATGCGCCGGGCTGAACGGCGACGGGCAGAACGCGCGGGAGAGACGCCGCGCACCTTGATGGAAATCGACTATCTGCTCATGGTTGATGATGAAGCCCGACAAGGCGCCCTTCGCTTTGCCAGGTCTGAGGGCGGACCATTTCTTGCCGAACATGAAGCCGCTCGCATACCGCCGTTGATCGATCTGCCTCAATTGCTGTCGGCGGCGGAGCATGTCGTGGGTGACACGGATAGCGACGAGGATCTGCGCCTGCTGCTGGCCCCCGGCTCATCATTGGGTGGAGCGCGTCCCAAGGCGTCTGTTCGCGACCGGGACGGGCATCTCGCCATCGCCAAGTTTCCGCACAAGGACGACGAGATCAATACGGTTCTGTGGGAGGCGGTTGCGCTTCGGCTTGCGACAAAGGCGGGTATCCCCGTGCCCGACTGGCGAATTGAACAGGTACTGAATAAGTCGGTGCTGTTGCTGCGTCGGTTCGACCGGGTGCAAGACCAGCGCATTCCGTTTCTTTCGGCCATGAGTATGCTCGGCGCCAGCGACAACGAGTCACGCAGTTACCTGGAATTTGTCGATGCGCTTCGCCGCTATGGCTCCAGCCCGAAACAGGATATGCATGAGCTGTGGCGACGTATCGTCTTCAATATTCTGATTTCCAACACGGATGACCACTTGCGTAATCACGCTTTCCTCTATACCGGTCCTGACGGTTGGCGGTTGGCTCCGGCCTATGATCTCAACCCGGTCCCCACGGATATAAAACCACGCATTCTGACGACAGCCATCGATCTCGATGACGGTTCAGCTTCGCTGGATCTGGCGATGAGTGTGGTGGGCTACTTTGAACTGGATAAAGAAAAGGCGCACGTGATCGCAGCCGAGGTCGGGCAGGCAGTGGCAACGTGGCGTGAAGAGGCTGCGCAACTAAGTCTTACGCGAGCCGAGATCGATCGCATGGCATCAGCCTTTGTACATGAGGATCTGAGAAAAGCACTTTCTCTTCCAGGATAATGTCAGGGGAGGAAATGAAGGATTCTGCTGTTATCGGTATTGATTTGCAGCAAATTCTGAACATGGTATTACCATCTACATTGACAAGTAAGCCATTGATATTAAATCGTACAAATGGTGTGTTTACCATCGAGTGGGAATGATTCCACGTCTGGCACTGGCTGGCACCTACAGGCATCAAATCACCTAAGCAATGGGCTCATTGCTTGACTTTGCACTGGTTCGCCGCCTTTCGTTGCAACGGCGAATGACAAAAAAAGAATAAAAAAAGCCCCGCTGTTTCCAGCGGGGCTTTCCTTAAACACTCATGATAATGAGCTGGCTTACATCATGCCGCCCATACCACCCATGCCGCCCATATCAGGGGCGCCAGCGTGTGCTTCTTCCTTTGGCATTTCTGCGATCATACATTCTGTGGTAATCAACAGACCTGCAATCGAAGCTGCGTTCTGCAGTGCAGTACGCGTGACCTTGGTGGGATCGAGAATACCCATTTCAACCATATCACCGTATTCGCCGTTGGCAGCGTTGTAACCGAAGTTACCTTTACCTTCTGCGACCTTGGCCAGCACCACCGAAGCTTCTTCACCGGCATTGGTGACGATCTGGCGCAATGGATCTTCCATGGCACGACGGGCGATGGCGATACCGATGTCCTGATCGTGGTTGTCGCCTTTGACCTTATCGACAGCCTTGAGGGCACGAATCAGTGCAACACCGCCGCCAGGGACGATGCCTTCTTCAACTGCAGCGCGGGTCGCGTGCAGTGCGTCTTCGACGCGTGCTTTTTTCTCTTTCATTTCCATTTCAGTGGCAGCACCGACCTTGATCACGGCAACGCCGCCTGCCAGTTTGGCGACACGTTCCTGAAGTTTTTCACGATCGTAATCCGAAGTAGAATCTTCGATCTGGCTACGCAGCTGAGTAACACGGCCTTCGATGTCAGCCGTTTTACCAGCGCCATCAACTACCACGGTTTCTTCTTTAGTCACGGTAATGCGTTTTGCAGAACCGAGGTCTTCCAGCGTAGCTTTTTCCAGCGACAGGCCGACTTCTTCTGAAATCACAACACCACCAGTCAGAACCGCAAGGTCCTGCAGCATGGCTTTGCGGCGATCACCGAAACCCGGGGCTTTAACTGCAGCAACTTTAACGATACCGCGCATGGTGTTGACTACCAGAGTCGCCAGGGCTTCGCCTTCAACGTCTTCTGCTACGATCAGCAGCGGACGGCCTGATTTGGCAACGCCTTCGAGGATCGGTAAGAGTTCACGAATATTGGAGATCTTTTTGTCATAAAGCAGGACATAAGGCTCATCCAGTTCAGCACTCATGTTTTCCTGTTTGTTAATGAAGTAAGGTGAGAGATAACCGCGGTCGAACTGCATACCTTCAACGATATCAAGTTCGTTATCCAGCGAGGTGCCTTCTTCAACCGTGATCACGCCTTCTTTGCCGACCTTGTCCATGGCATCAGCGATGATCTTGCCGATGCTTTCGTCAGCGTTAGCCGAGATAGCGCCGACCTGGGCAATCGCCTTGCTGTCTGCACAGGGCTTGGAAATCTTTTTCAGTTCTTCAACTGCTGCGGTTACGGCTTTATCGATACCGCGCTTCAGATCCATCGGGTTGATGCCCGCTGATACAGACTTCATGCCTTCGCGCACGATGCCCTGTGCCAGTACGGTGGCTGTGGTGGTGCCGTCACCGGCGATGTCTGAAGTCTGGCTGGAGACTTCTTTCACCATCTGTGCGCCCATGTTTTCAAACTTGTCTTCGAGTTCGATTTCTTTCGCTACCGAAACACCGTCTTTAGTGACCGTCGGTGCGCCGAAAGATTTATCCAGAACGACGTTACGGCCTTTAGGGCCGAGGGTTACTTTTACTGCGTTGGCGAGAATATTAACGCCGCGAACCATACGGCTACGCGCGTCTTCACCAAATCGTACATCTTTTGCTGCCATCTCTATTTCCTCTTAAATCTTGTGTGTGAAGTCTTTACGCGGCAAGTACGCCGAGGATGTCTTCTTCTTTCATGATCAGCACTTCATCGCCGTCCACCTTGATTTCGGTGCCGGAATATTTGCCGAACAGGACTTTGTCACCGACTTTGACATCCAGTGCGCGTACATCACCGTTTTCATTGATCTTGCCATTGCCTACGGCAATAACTTCGCCTTTCTGTGGTTTTTCGGCTGCGGAATCCGGAATAAATATACCACCGGCGCTGGTGCGCTCTTCTTCTACGCGTTTAACCACTACACGGTCGTGCAACGGACGAATTTTCATTGGTTCTACCCTCTTTAGGAAAATTAGCACTCTAACAAAGTGAGTGCTAATGATAATGACGAATATGCCAGAGTCAAGCGCCATGCGGCCAGGGACTCGGGTTGTGCGTGAATAGTGGGGCTGGTCGGCCGGAATACAAGGGGCGCAGGCCAAAGATTTGTCTCCAGATCGGCGCCAGAACTGGCTTTCAGACTAGTCGTCGCGGTGAAAGTCACCTTCGATGGTGCGGCCTTTGTGGGCTGAATCCGCCTGATCAGGGCCTGGCGGTCGGCCCTGCCCGGCCTGAAACTGGCTGCGCATCTGCAGCGTGGCGCGCGCCAGCAGGGTGCGCAGCAGCCAGCGGCGGCTCGGCGGCAGCAAACAGATCAGTCCCAGGGTATCGGTGAGAAAGCCGGGGGTGATCAGCAGGGCACCGCCGACTGCGAGCACCAGGCCTTCGAGCATCTCCTGCGCCGGCATCTGGCCCTGCGCCATCTGCTGCTGGGCCCGGCGCAGAGTGGTAAAACCCTGATAGCGCAGCAGGTTAACGCCGATAAAAGCAGTGAGCAGGACGATCAGGACTGTGTTAAAGGCGCCGATGCGGCTGCCCACTTCGATGAACAGATAGATTTCGCTGAGCGGGATCGCGATGAATAATAATGGCCAGTAACGTATCATTAGCTGAATATCTACCTCGATGGATGATTTATGTTTGCCTTCAGGCTCGATTGTTAGCGAGCTTTGCTATGCTTGTCTTAATTGCTGCCGCAGCGAAATCAGGCGGAACCCGGCACCCGCTTTGTGTCTAAAGGCTTCATCGCCCCAGCCAGGATAAACTCAGAACCATGACCAGATACCAACGACTATTGCGCGTCTGCAGCCTGCTGCTTGCGGTGCTGTTACTGCCCGCGAGCTCCCTCTATGCAGCGAATGACACCCAGGGGCTCGATATGCTCAGCCTGGGCATGGGCGGTGAAAGCGACATCCTCGATCCCGATCAGGCTTTCCAGCTCAGCACCGAATCCTCGCCCGCTGGTTTCAAAGCCAGTTTTGTCATTGCCGAAGGCCATTATCTCTATCAGGACAAGATGCAGATTACCACTGACAGCAAGGATGTCAGTACCGGGCCTTTGCAGACCTCGCCGGCTGAAGAAAAAGACGACCCGATTTTCAACAAGAAACTGATGGTCTACCACCATTTTGCCGAAGTAACCCTGCCCTACCTTAGCAGCAATGCGGGCAAAACCGCGACTTTCAAGGTGCGCTACCAGGGTTGTTCAGAAATTGCCGGTATCTGCTATCCACCTCAGACCCGTGAATTCAGCGTTCAGCTACCTGTGGTCTCGGCTGCCGGCGCTGCGGTTTCAGCGGCTGCCAGCGGCAGTGCCGCGAGCACCGCGCCTGTGCTATCAGAACAGGATGAAATCGCCCAGACACTACGCTCTGGCAATATCTGGCTCGCCCTGCTGGCTTTTTTCGGTTTCGGTCTGTTGCTGGCGTTCACGCCCTGCGTGTTTCCGATGATCCCGATCCTGATGAGCATCATCGTCGGCCAGGGTGACAAACAGACCGCGCGCAGCTCCTTTATGCTCTCCCTGGTCTACGTGCTGGCGATGGCCAGCACCTATACCATCGTCGGAATCCTGGTCGGGCTCTCGGGTGAAAACATCCAGGCCTGGTTCCAGGACCCGTGGATCATCGGCAGTTTTGCCGCGATCTTTGTCGCGCTCTCGTTTTCCATGTTCGGCTTCTACGAGCTGCAGATGCCTGCCAGTATCCAGAACAGGCTGGTGCAGATCAGCAATAGCCAGCAGGGCGGTACCATGACGGGGGTCGCCATCATGGGCTTTTTATCAGCCCTGATCGTCGGCCCCTGTGTCACCGCACCGCTGGTCGGCGCGCTGATTTATATCGCCGATACCGGTGATGCCACTTTCGGCGGCCTGGCGCTGTTCGCGCTCAGCATGGGCATGGGCGCACCGCTGTTACTGCTCGGCGCTTCGGCAGGCAAAATCCTGCCCAAAGCCGGTGCCTGGATGGACGCGGTGAAAGCGGTGTTTGGCGTACTTTTGCTCGCGCTCGCCATCTGGCTGCTGGAACGGGTCGCGCCTGCGGTGCTCACCATGTCGCTGTGGGCGGCGCTGCTGATTGTTGCCGCGATTTATATGGGAGCAATCGATGCCCTGCCAGCGACAGCTTCGGGCTGGCGCAAACTCTGGAAAGGCCTGGGTGTTGTATTGCTGGCCTGTGGCCTGATTCTGCTCATCGGCCTCGCCTCTGGCAGCCGTAACCTTTTCCAGCCCCTGCAGGGACTGAGCCTGGGCGCTGGCAGCAGCAGTAGCAGTGCCGCCCACGCCCTGCCGTTCAAACAGATCAAGGGCGTGGCTGGCCTGAACGCAGCACTCGACGCGGCCAGAGGCAAAACCGTGATGCTGGATTTTTATGCTGACTGGTGTATTTCCTGCAAAGAAATGGAAACCTTCACTTTTTCTGATCCCGGGGTGCAGCAGGCACTCTCCGGCTCGGTATTACTACAGGCCGATGTCACGCCGAACGACGCCCAGGACACCGAGCTCTATAAACATTTCGCTATCATCGGACCACCTTCGATCATGTTTTTCGATAAAAATGGCGTCGAGCTGCGTAATATGCGGGTCGTCGGTTATATGCCCGCAGAAGAATTCAAAGCCCATATCCAGCGTGCTTTGCAGGCACAATAACGAAATTAACCACGACAAAACGGAACGCGGCTCGAAATACTCGCTGCTTTGAGCTAAGCTTGCCGCGCTTTTTGTCACCGATGCGATCCGAGTAGCCATGAAAAACAGTCTGATTTTTGCTTTCGCCATGCTGGTCGCCGGTATTGGCGGCTACAGTATGCAAACCTGGCTGCACACCGATACCACGGCCAATGCCTCAATCTCGGCCGCGCAGCCGGGCCCCGAATTCGCCATGCTCGATCTGGCTGGCAAGACACGCAATAGCAAGGAATGGCAGGGCAAGGTCGTGCTGCTCAATTTCTGGGCGACCTGGTGTCCACCCTGCCTGGAAGAAATTCCCAGCCTGATCGAACTCCAGGACAGCTACGGTGCTCTGGGCCTGCAGATTGTCGGTGTCGCGGTCGACGATACCCAGGCGGTGCGTGCTTTTGCTGCTGGCATGGGTTTTAATTATCCGATCCTGCCCGGCGACACCGATGCCATCGAGCTTTCAAAACGCTACGGTAACCAGCAGGGCGTGCTGCCGTATTCGGTGTTCATCAATCGCGAAGGTGAAATCATCCAGGTCATCCGCGGCGAACTCAAAAAGGATCACGCGGAAAAGATCCTGGCACAGCTGGGAATTGGCAACTAGACAAAAATTCGGCGAATTTGGCATCAAATTCGCCGAACTAGTAGACAAATTTATCGAATTTGGGCACACTATCGCATCTCACGGCTGCTCATACTAAAACTTATAAATATGCCCGACCTGCTCGTCATTCATGGCCCCAATCTCAACCTGCTGGGCAAGCGCGAACCGCAGCACTACGGCCACGACACTCTGACTGAAATCGATGAACGCCTGCAGGCCCTTGCCAGCGAGCATGGCTGCAGCCTGGAATCAGTACAGAGCAATGCCGAAGCCGAGCTGATTGCACAGATTCATCAGGCGAGCACGAACAAGGTCAAATTCATTATTATCAATCCCGCGGCATTTACCCACACCAGTGTTGCACTGCGCGATGCGCTCAGTGGGGTCAATATTCCGTTTATCGAAATCCATCTATCAAACGTGCATGCTCGTGAAGCATTCCGCGGTCATTCGTATTTTTCGGATATTGCTGTCGGTGTGATTTCCGGCCTCGGCGCACTCGGTTATGAACTCGCGCTGCGCGCAGCGCTTCAACAAATCAATCAGGGTTAATCCTCATGGATATACGCAAAGTAAAAAAATTAATCGAGTTGCTGGAAGAATCCGGCATTGCTGAAATCGAAATTAAAGAAGGCGAAGAAGCTGTGCGCATTTCTCGCTACGGCAGTTCGCCACCGCAACAGATGATGCCGATGCAATATGCACCCGCACCGGCGCCCGCTGCTGCTGCGCCGGCTGCCAGCCTGCCTGCCGCAGAAGATGACAAAGATGCGCTGCCCGCCGGTCATATCGTGAAATCGCCAATGGTGGGGACTTTCTATACTTCGCCTTCACCTACAGCGCCCGTGTTTTGCAAGATCGGTGACCAGGTCAACGAAGGCGAAACCCTGTGCATCATCGAAGCGATGAAAATTCTTAACCAGATCGAGGCCGACAAATCCGGTACCGTTAAAGCCATCCTGGTCGAGAACGCGCAACCGGTAGAATTCGGCCAGCCACTCTTTGTAATCGGCTAATCGCTATGCTGGAAAAAGTACTTATCGCCAATCGTGGCGAAATTGCGCTGCGGATTCTGCGTGCCTGTCGCGAACTGGGCATCAAAACTGTGGCTGTGCATTCAGAAGCCGACCGTGACCTTAAACATGTGCGCCTCGCCGACGAATCCGTCTGTATCGGCCCGGCGCCTTCGAAAGACAGTTATCTCAATGTCCCGGCCATCATCAGCGCGGCCGAGCTGACCGATGCTGTTGGCATTCATCCAGGTTATGGTTTTCTTTCCGAAAACGCTGACTTTGCCGAGCGCGTCGAAGACAGCGGTTTTGTTTTCATCGGCCCACGTCCGGATTCGATCCGCACCATGGGCGACAAAGTCGCTGCCATCAAGGCGATGAATGCCGCTGGCGTGCCCTGCGTGCCCGGCTCAGATGGCGAGCTTGGCAATGATAACAATACCAATATGAAACTGGCGCGAGAAATCGGTTATCCGATTATTATCAAAGCCTCGGGCGGCGGTGGCGGCCGTGGTATGCGCGTGGTCAATTCCGAAGCCACGCTGGTGAATTCGATTTCCCTGACCAAACAGGAAGCCGCGAGCAACTTTGGCAACGACGCGGTGTACATGGAAAAATATCTGGAAACACCGCGCCACATCGAGATCCAGGTTCTGTCCGACGGTCAGGGCAACGCGATCCATCTGGGTGAACGCGACTGTTCGATGCAACGTCGCCACCAAAAAGTCGTGGAAGAAGCCCCGGCCCCCGGCATTACTGAAAAGATGCGCAAAAAAATCGGCCAGCGTTGCGTCGATGCCTGCGTGAAAATGAAATACCGCGGCGCTGGCACCTTCGAGTTTCTGTTTCAGGATGGTGAATTTTATTTCATCGAAATGAACACGCGCGTCCAGGTGGAACACCCGGTAACCGAAATGATTACCGGCGTGGATATCATCAAGGAACAACTGCACATCGCTTCAGGTGAAAAGCTGCGTTACAAACAAGGCGATATCGAAATCCGTGGCCACGCGATCGAATGTCGCATCAATGCCGAAGATCCGAAAACCTTTATGCCCTCGCCCGGCACGATCGAGCGCTATCATCCGCCCGGCGGCCCGGGCATCCGCATCGACACACATATATATGGTGGCTACACCGTGCCGCCGTATTATGATTCGATGATTGGCAAACTCATCGCCTACGGCAATGATCGTGATATCGCCATTGCGCGCATGCAGGGCGCGCTGTCTGAAATCAGTATCACCGGGATCAAAACCAATATTGATCTGCACAAGGAAATTCTCTCGGACTCGGCCTTCCAGACCGGCGGCACCAATATCCATTATCTCGAGAAAAAACTCGGTCTCTAGTTCGAGAACGAATCACATGCGCCGGGCGTGACCCCGGCACTGGTACACAGGGAGGACAGGATGTTAAAGCTGGCGGCCGATGCTGCGATCGTTCTGGTCGCCCTGTTGCATAGCTATTTTTTGCTGCTGGAAATGTTTCTCTGGGAAAAACCACTCGGCCTGAAAACTTTTGGCAACACACCAGAGTTCGCCCGCGCCTCCAGGGTGCTCGCCGCCAACCAGGGCTTGTACAATGGCTTTCTTGCTGCCGGTTTGCTCTGGGGCATGTGGCTAAACGACACCGGCTTCGAGATTAAACTGTTTTTTCTCAGCTGCGTGATCATTGCCGGGGTCTATGGCGCGCTGACAGCCAGCCGTAAAATTTTGTTTATTCAGGCACTGCCCGCCGCCATGGCCATGATGTTATTACTGGCACAGTAAATCAGGCACAAATAACTCTTATTGTTTTTTACTCTGAGACCTCTGTGGCCTCTGTGGCAAAAATCACAGACCCTCTTCTTCCATGCGCGAATCCAGCTCCATGATCAGGTTCTCGCGCTCATTACGATCCAGCTTATTCGATAGCTCGTTTTTCAATGCCCCCTGAATCACGAACAACATGTTGAGACTGACCGGAAGGCCTTCGCGTTTGATCGCCAGATAGGCACCGACAGCGCCGTGTTCACGCAGCTCGGCAACGCTGGAAATACCGGCTGCTACCAGCAGCTTTGCCGATTTGGCGCCAAGATTGGGCAGTTCTGCCAGCTCTTTTTCAGACATGATGTTTAGAACCGCACAACTTTGTGGCCCTTATTATTGAGTAAAGCCACGACACCTTTATCGCCTAGCAGATGCCCTGCGCCGATAATGACGAAATAACTGTGGTCTGTTTGTAGATAGTGTTCAATTTTTTCTGCCATAGCAAGATTACGCCTGAAAAATAATTGCTCGTAGATACTTAGATAAGCCGGATACTGCGCCAGGACATCATCAAATAAAAGCGTATTGAGACGTTTTTCATCACCCTTTTTCCAGTCCCGCACCAGTGAGCTCATGGTTTCTTCCATCTGTTCAGATTCGCTCAGCGTTTCCTGCAGCAGCAGGTCACCGTCTGCAATATTGAGCAACAGGTTCAGCTGTTGTTCAATCGTTTCGAGTTCGAGCACAGGTTTTTTCTGCGCCTGGGCGCGGCGCAGAAAATGCGCATCAATACCCTGCTCGGGATTAAAGCCCTGTCGCATCAGCTGTGCCGAGGTCAGGGTCATGATGAGAATGCCTGGTTTCTGCTGCGCGACCAGCGCATAAGGAATGTTGAGTTGCTGTAACTGTTTCAGCAGGTTGGCATGGGTATCCGCATGGATATGATTGCGTATCGTGTCACTTCCCTGATAACTACCCTGCTTCTCAATCAGCTGTTTTACCCGGTCTACACCGGCAGCATCCATATTGACTTCCACCACCAGCCGGTCGGCCTGATCAAACGCCTGTTCGATCTGCCTGCGCAATGGATAAAAACCGTCATCGGCATAATGGATCGAACCCAGCAAATACACCGTGGCCGTGGCCGACTGTGCACGCCAGAGCAGGCCCTGATCCTGCGCTGCATATGCATTGAAGCAGATCAATAAAACCAGAAGCTGGCTCAGACGTTTCATTTTGCCTGTTTTATTTTCAGGGCTGCGCGGTAAAGATCATTTTTATTTCCGCCGGTGAGCTTTGCTGCAATCCCGGCGGCCTGTTTCACCGGCAGTTCGGCGAGCAGCACTTCGAGCATACGTTCGGCAGCAGCATCGTCTACGGTTTCACCTGCGCCCGCGACCACCAGCACGATTTCGCCCTTGCGTTGATTGCTGTCAGCCTCTACCCAGTCGCAAAGTTCGGCCAGGGTGGTCTTGCGAATGGTTTCGAAGGTTTTGGTCAGTTCGCGCGCCAGTGTGACTGCGCGCGCCGCGCCGAAGATATCGCGCAAATCAGTTAAAGTTTCAAGAATGCGGTGGCAGGAAACGTAAAACACCAGGGTACGGCTTTCGTGTTTCAGGGTTTGCAGATAATTCTGCCGCGCCTGTTGCTTTGCCGGCGGAAAACCTTCGAAAACAAAACGATCGGTCGCCAGCCCGGCGGCGGCCAGCGCGGCGATCGCGGCACAGGGCCCGGGCAGAGGCACTACTCGAATACCATGGGCATGCGCCTGCTCGACCAGGCGATAGCCGGGGTCGCTGACCAGCGGGGTCCCCGCATCGGAAATCAGGGCAATGCTCTGGCCCTGCTGCAGCTGGCTGATCAGCTGCGGCGTGAGGCGGTCTTCGTTATGCTCGTGATAGGCCTGCGAGCGCGTAGCCACCCCCAGATGGTTGAGTAAATGCTGGCTATGGCGGGTATCTTCAGCTGCAATCATATCAACCGCGCGCAAGGTATCGACCGCGCGCTGGCTGATATCGGCAAGATTGCCGATCGGTGTGGCGACCAGATACAGGCAGCCGTTCGACGCTGAGGGGGAACTTTCGATTGACACGATCAGTCCTGGAAAACATACTTGCTATCGCAGAGTGCTCTGCAAAAAACCTATCCTATACTGTAGCTTAATGGCCCGCTTGTCCAGACTATTACCCAGACCCGCCCGCGCACCTCGACTTAGCCTGCTTACACTCAGCCTGTGTCTGCTGCTCAATGCCTGCGTGTCCGGCCCGGTCGAGAAAAAGAGCCTCGACCAGATTATCTCAACCACTGAAACCGGTGCGGTCGAGGACAAGGACAGCGCTGAATATTATATTCAGCTGGCGAATGAAAGCACGGGTGCAGATCGCCAGCAGTATTTGCTCAAGGCCGCCGAACTGCTCTATGAGCGCGGCGATCTGGTGACCGCACAGAGCCAGCTGGAAAATCTCCGGCCCGAAGAACTCGCCGGCCAACGCCAGCAGGATATCCAGCTGCTCGCCGCGAGAATAGCCGTCGCCAGCAATAATCCTGGCCAGGCGCTGGCGATGATTCCGGCGAACGAGCTGCTCACACCCGAACAGCAGATCGAAGCGGAAATGATCCATGCCGACGTGGATTTCGCCAACGGTTATTTCATGCATGCTGCGCGCAGCCGTATCGCGCTCGACAGAAAAATAAGCTCCACCGAGACCCGTGAGCGCAATAACCGCAGTATCTGGCGCGCGCTCTCGGCACTGCCCGATGTGAATTTGAAAAGCGAAACCAGCGATGATGTCACCACCCAGGGCTGGCTCGATCTGGCGCGTATTATGCGCACCGCACAGACCGATGTGCGCGACCTGCAGGAAGCGGTACTCAACTGGGGAACGCGCTATCCGCAGCACCCGGTGAGCAATGCCTTCATCGATACGATGCTGAATGAATATATCCAGGCGCACGCCGCGGCCGGCGGCATCGCCGTGCTGCTGCCGCTGAGCGGAAAGCTGAAAACCGCGAGCGAAGCTATTCAGAATGGCTTTATCAGCGCTTACTATCAGGATAAAAACCGCGGCCTGACAGGTAATGTCGAACCGATTATTCGCTTTTACGACAGCGGTGAAGCCGATGCCAATTTTATCCAGGTATATCAACAGGCGATCCTTGATGGCGCCCGCACCGTGGTCGGCTCGCTGGACAAGTCGATGGTCAACCGCCTCAGCCAGGAGGCCGGACTCGAAGTACCGATACTCACCCTGAACTATACTGAAAACCCACTGAGCAATGCCAGCAATCTCTATCAGTTTGGTTTATTGCCCGAAGATGAAGCTCGCCAGGCCGCTGAACTGGCGACACGCCAGCATAAATTGCGCGCCGCCGTGCTGGTACCGAACAGCGAGTGGGGCCAGCGCATCGCCAGTGCCTTCAACCAGCGCTACCGCGAGCTCGGTGGTGAGGTCCTGGTCAACCAGCTCTATGCTGCTGACAAAGATGATTATTCCTGGCCCATCCGTCGCATGTTCAATCTCAATGAAAGCAATGATCGCCGCCACAGTATCGAAAACCTGCTCGGCACCGAGGTCAAGTTCGTGCCCCGCCGGCGCCAGGATGTCGATATGATTTTTCTCGCCGCGACACCGCGCGCTGCGCGTAGCATCATGCCTGCTTTCAGGTTCCATCATGCCGGTGGCCTGCCGGTGTATGCAAGCTCACATGTCTACGCTGGCCACATCGATGCCCGCGCCGACCTCGACCTGAATGGACTGATTTTCTGCGACCTGCCGTGGAACCTGACCACGGAAAACCCGCTGAGAAAAGTTTTTATGCAGGACTGGCCAGAACAGAAAAACTATACCCGTTTTTTCGCTCTTGGCATTGATGCCTACCACCTGGTGCAAAATATGGCTTATCTGAGCAAGAATAATTATGCGAGTTTCTCGGGCGAAACCGGCAATATTCATCTTGGCGCCAACAACCGTCTGCGCCGTGAACTGGTCTGGGCACAGTTCAGGCGTGGCGTGCCAGTGTATCTCGACACCACGGTTCCGTTCGAACCGGTGATCGAGCGTGAAGCCGACGACTCTTGATCAGGGCAGACATGCCGAACAGGCATGCTGTGAATTCCTGCAGAAGCAGGGACTAAAACTCCTGCAAAAAAATTTTCGCGGCCGGCAGGGTGAAATTGACCTCATCATGCTGGATAAAAAAACCCTGGTATTCGTCGAGGTGCGTTACCGCAAAAATAATGCTTTCGGTGGCGCGCTGGCGAGTATCACTCCACTCAAGCAGCATCATATTAAAACCACTGCCGAATTTTTTCTGCAACAGCAGCCGCAGCACAAAAATGCACGAATCGACGTTGTCGGCATGTCGAAAAAGCCGCAAAATGGCAGCAGCCAGAATTCCGATGAATACCACTACGAATGGATTAAAAATGCTTTTTGACACCACCGCGAGCGAGCCATGGATCTGATCAGCAGAGTCAATCAGAGTTTTCAGGACAGCATCAGCACCAAGCAGCTGGCCGCCGACATGCTCGCCGAGCCCATCGCGCGCGCAGCGCAGGCGATGACCCAGTGCATTCTTGCCGGCAACAAGATCCTGTCCTGCGGCAATGGCGGCTCGGCTGGTGATGCCCAGCATTTCTCCTCGGAGATGCTCAATCGTTTCGAAATGGAACGCCCTGGACTGCCAGCGATGGCCCTGAGCACGGATACTTCAACCATCACTTCGATTGCCAATGATTACAGTTACGAACTGATATTTTCCAAACAGGTGTCGGCGCTGGGTTCGCATGGCGACATCCTGCTGGCAATCAGCACCAGTGGCAACTCGGGGAATGTCTGCCAGGCGATAGAAGCCGCACACGAACGCGAGATGCGCGTGGTCGCGCTCACCGGCAAAAATGGTGGTCGCGCAGCAAACCTGCTGGAACTGGATGATGTCGAAATTCGCGTGCCTTCGGACTCGACCGCACGCACGCAGGAAGTGCACTTACTCGTTATTCACTGTTTGTGTGATCTGATCGACCACCAGCTTTTAGGGCAATGAATAACTAACAGCAATTAATAATTAATAATGGAAAACTAAAAACGCGGGTTTTTAAAATTATTCATTATTAATTGTTAATTATTCATTGCTTCACTTGACGACGCGCAGCGTTGGCTTCGGCTTGTCCGGGTCCGGCTCATCGTCGCCATCCGACTCGTTTGCCAGCGCGCCGTCGTCTTCAGTGAACATCATGCCCTGGCCGTTCTCGCGCGCATAGATCGCGAGCACCGCCTGAATCGGCACATGGATTGACTGCGGCCTGCCGGAAAAACGTGCACTGAAGGTAATTTCCTCATCCCCCAGCACCAGGCCGCTGATCGCCATCGGTGCGATATTGAGTACGATTTTGCCATCCTGAATATGTTCGGAGGGCACTTTGCTGACAGCGGATTCTGCGTCTACCAGCAAATAAGGCGTCTTGCCATTATCCACAATCCACTGGTACATCGCACGAACGAGGTAAGGGCGGCTGGAAGTCATGTTGCTAATACTAGCCTATTGACAGAGAAAACGTGATCACTTGCCAGGTTGACTAGAGGTGATACTCGCGTTCAGATTCGGTCAGGCTGGCCTGAAAACCTTCGCGATCAAAGATACGCTCCATGTAATCGGTGATTTCTTTCGTGCCTTTGGGCAGTTCGATGCCATAGTGCGGCAGCCGCCAGAGGATAGGCGCAATACTGGCATCGACCAGGGTGAATTCTTCGCTCAGAAAGAACGGCATGGCGGCAAACACTGTCACCGTAGCAGCGATGCTTTCGGCCAGTTCCTTGCGCGCTTTGGTCACCATTTTCTCAGTTTTGGTTTCGATAATATCGACCAGCGGGTACCAGTCGTGCTCGACCCGGAACAGCGCCAGCCGGCACTGGCCGCGCGCCACCGGGCCCACCGGCATCAGCGGCGGGTGCGGGAAACGTTCCTCGAGATACTCCATGATCACACGCGAGTCGTACAACACCAGATCGCGGTCCACCAGTGTTGGCAGACTGCCGTAGGGATTCAGATCGAGCAGATCCTCGGGCATTTTTTTCTCATCAACCAGATGAAGCTTATGCGCAATATCCTTCTCAGCCAGCACGATGCGGGTGCGATGACATTCTATCGATGTGGCTGTGGTGTATATATTCATTCAGTTCTCGGGTTAATTAAACAACAGTAGGTGAACTGTAGCTGTGTGCAGATCAATGCACGTCTTTCCAGTATTCCTTTTTCAACATATACGCAAGCACGAAGAAACCAGCCAGGAACAGCAATACCTTCCAGCCCATGCTGCGTCGTTCAGCCTGTACTGGCTCGGCGAGATAGACCATGAAGTTGGTCAGATCAGTCGCGAAGGCGTCGTATTCTTCCTTGCTCATGCTGCCGGGCTGGACCAGTTCAAGATGATCGAGCACTTCGACATCACGGCCTTCGTGCTGGATGGTCTTGTACACAGGCTTCTGCAGGCCCTGCAGCTCCCACAGCACATTGGGCATACCGACACCGGGGAAGACAATATTATTCGTCCCGGTCGGGCGGCTGGCGTCCATATAGAATGAATGCAGATAGGTGTACAACCAGTTCGCACCTCGGGCGCGCGCTGTCAGAGACAGGTCGGGCACGGGCGCGTTGAATGCCTGTCGAGCATAGTCTTCGGTCATCGACACTTTCATCACATCACCCAGCTTGGTCGGGTCACCCTTCTTGTCGCGGGTAAAAATGAAAGTATTACGAACTTCAGCCTCGTCCATGCCGGTATCTTTTGCAATGCGGTTGTAACGCATGAAAAATGCAGAATGGCAGCTAAAGCAGTAAGCCGCGAAATCTTTCGCGCCACGTGCCAGCGAAGCCTTGTCATTGATGTCGATCGGGGCTGTTTCCAGCTCCACGCCGCCCTCTGAAGCATAGGCATGGACAGAAACAATGGCGAACAGTAACGTAATAATTATCTTTTTCATTGCGTAACCCTGTCTGGAACTGGTTTAGTCACTTCATTTTTGGACGTTATATACAACACAATGAAGAAGCTAAAATACAGCAGCGAGAAAATTCGTGAAATCATGGTAATCGTTTCATTCACCGGCTGCATAGCGGCCCAGCCGAGCACGACAAAGCTGACGACAAACACTGCCAGATTGGTCTTGTAGATGCCCGAACGATAACGAATCGACTTCACCTTGCAACGATCGATCCATGGCATGAAGAACAGCAACACGATCGCCGCGCCCATCGCACCGACACCCATCAACTTGTCAGGTACGGCACGCAAAATCGCGTAGAACGGTGTGAAATACCATACCGGTGCGATATGCACAGGCGTCTTCAACGGATCCGAGGCAATAAAGTTGGCGTGCTCGAGGAAATAACCACCACCGTCCGGGAAGTAGAACAGCACGGTGGCAAAGAAAAACAGGAACACCACGACACCGACAATGTCTTTCACTGTGTAGTACGGGTGGAACGGAATCCCATCCAGGGGGATATGCGTAACCGGGTCCTTGTTTTTCTTGATTTCAACACCGTCTGGATTGTTCGAACCGACTTCGTGCAGCGCCAGAATGTGTGCCACCACGAGGAAGATCAGCACCAGTGGCAGCGCGATCACGTGCAGCGCAAAGAAACGGTTCAGCGTGGCATCAGAAATCACAAAGTCACCGCGGATCCACAGGGTCAAAGCATCACCCACCACCGGAATCGCACCGAACAGAGAGATAATCACCTGCGCACCCCAGTAGGACATCTGGCCCCAGGGCAGCAGATAGCCCATGAAGGCCTCGGCCATCAAGGCCAGATAGATGAACATACCAAACAACCAGATCAGTTCGCGCGGCTTTTTGTACGAGCCATACATCAAACCACGCAGCATGTGCAAATACACCACGATAAAGAACGCGGTAGCTCCGGTGGAATGGATATAGCGAATCAACCAGCCATAGGGCACATCGCGCATGATGTATTCCACCGAAGCAAACGCGCTGGCAGCATCCGGCTTGTAGTGCATAGTCAGGAAAAGACCGGAAAGGATCTGAATCACCAGCACCATTAACGCCAGTGAGCCGAAGAAATACCAGAAATTGAAATTTTTCGGTGCGTAATATTCTGCCAGATGTTCGTTCCACAGTTTGGTCAGGGGAAAGCGATCGTCAATCCAGGTGAGCAGGTTGTTTTTAGCCATTATGCTGCGCCTCCGTCTTCACCGATAAGGATTCTGCTGTCACTCACGTAATAATGGTCTGGCACGACAAGGTTGCTCGGCGCAGGTACGCCCTGGAAAACACGGCCGGCGAGGTCAAAACGCGAACTGTGGCAGGGACAGAAAAATCCGCCCAGCCAGCTCTCGCCGAGGTCGGCCGGTGCGATATCAGGGCGGTAGGTGGGTGCACAGCCCAGATGGGTACAGATACCGACCAGCACGAGATATTCCGGCTTGCGCGAGCGCTCTTCGTTCTGCGCATATGGCGGCTGCTGGTTGACGTTTTCAGAATGCGGGTCACGCAAATGGTCAGCATTTTTCGTCAGGTTTTTCAGGGTTTCTGCTGAGCGTTTCACGATCCACACCGGCTTGCTCTGCCATTCGACGGTCAATAACTGACCGTCTGCCATTTTGCTGATGTCGACCTCAACCGGTGCACCTGCGTTTTTTGCCCGTTCACTAGGCATCCACGATGCCAGAAAAGGAACCGCAACAAACCCGGCCCCGACGGCGCCTACCACAGATGTGGCCAGCGTCAGCAAACGACGTTTGTCTTTATCGACAGCGTCAGTAGACATGTGTAGATCTCCACGAAGATTAAAATTCGCTACTGTTGTGTTGAGGAGTAAACCGCTGTTAAATCACGCAGGTTCCGAAACCACAATCAGTTCGGCAGACCGCTCGCTTTTATCGCGGTCGCAAAGGGCGCATAGCATAACGTAAGTTCATCTATGCGCCAAGTTTTTTCTGAAAAATAGATTAAAAACATGAAGATACAGAACGCATGAAACATGACCCACGACTGCTTTATTATCTGAACTGGATCGTGATCGGTCTCTTCGTGGGTGTGCTCTATCTGCTGATCAGCGGCCAGGGCCGCCTCAGCCTGCTCGGCTTCAGCATCGGCCATAATGCTGCCGATCTGGACCAGCAGGGCTCTGCCAGCTTCGCCAGTGCTGTCACTATAGCCTCACCTACCGTGGTCAGCATTCGCTCTCAGCGCTTCGTAGAGACCGCTTTAGATCCGAAGAACAACCCGCTGCTGGAGCGTTTTCTCGGCAGGGCGCCGCCAGCACCGAGGATTGAAACCCGGATCAATTCCGGCTCGGGCGTGATCGTCGATGCCAGCGGTTATGTGCTCACCAACTACCATGTGATTGCAGACAGCAACAACCTGCAGGTCACCCTGACCGATGGCCGCAGCGTCGAGGCCCAGCTCGTCGGCAAAGACCCGGACACCGATCTGGCGGTGCTGAAAATCGACCTCAAAAACCTGCCCGAAGCGAAAATCGGCAATGTCAGAAAAGCCCGGATCGGTGATGTGGTGATGGCCATCGGCTATCCATTCGAAATCGGCCAGACCGTGACCCAGGGCATTATCAGCGCCACCGGCCGCACCCGTGTCAGTACCAATACCTATGAAAACTTTTTACAGACCGATGCCGCGATCAATCCGGGCAACTCTGGCGGCGCCCTGATCAATGTCGCGGGCGAGATTATCGGTATCAATTCGCTGATCTATTCCAGAACCGGCAATTTTCAGGGCATCGGTTTTGCCATCCCGATCGACCTGGCCATCGATGTACTGAAGCAAATTACCAGTAATGGTTATGTCGTGCGCGGCTGGCTGGGTGTCGAAGGCCAGGACATCCTGCCAGCGACACTGGACAATTTTGGCCTGCCGAATGTGCAGGGCATTCTGGTCACCGGTGTCGACAGCAATGGCCCCGGCGACAAGGCCGGACTCAAAACAGGTGATGTCATCACCCATATCAACAAGCAGCCGATCAGAGAGACCGGCGATATCGTGAAAATCATCGCTGCCGGCAAACCCGGCGATCTGTTTGCTATCGACGGTCTGCGCCAGCGCCAGAGCTTTAGTCTCGAAGCCACGCTGGGGCAGCGCCCCATCCGTAGCCAGTGAAAAAAATAGTAGGCAGTAGGCAGTAGGCAGTAGGCAGTAGGCAGTAGGCAGTAGGCAGTAGGCAGTAGGCAGTAGGCAGTAGGCAGTAGGCAGTAGGCAGTAGGCAGTAGGCAGTTTAAAAATTTTGTTTTTTTAGCTTTTCGCTGTCAACTGCTAACTGACGACTGCCGACTATCTTTTCATAGCGCGCCCCAGCGCCGCCAGAAACGCCTTGTTCTCTTCCGGCGCACCTACCGTTACCCGTAAGCAGTTCTTCAGCGCGCCATCCTTCGCTTTCATGTTTTTGATCAAAATGCCAGCAGCGCAGAGGCTATTGAAGACCTCATCCGCGCTGCCCTGCAGGATTCTGAACAGAATAAAATTTGCCTGACTGGGGAAAACTTCAACCCCTCCCTGCTTTGCCAGTTGCTGCAACATGTGTTCGCGCTCATCGCGAATGCTGGCCGCCTGCTGTTCGAGCACGTCGACGTGCCCGAGCGCGAAAGCGGCTGTCTGCTGGGTCAATACATTTATATTATAAGGCAGGCGGATTTTGTCGATCTCGGCGATCAGTTCGGGCCGACCACAGAGGACACCGAGGCGCAAACCGGCCAGCCCCATTTTGGACACCGTGCGCATCACCAGTAGCTGTTCATAGCTTTCCAGCCTGGGCATAAAACTGTGCCGGGCAAAAGGCTGATAGGCTTCATCGATCACCACCAGGCCGGGCGCGAGCTGGATAATGCGTTCGATGTCTTCAGCCGCGAACAGATTGCCGGTGGGGTTGTTGGGATAAGCAATAAAAATGATAGCCGGTCTGTGCCTGGCGATCGCCGCTTCGCTGGCCTTGATGTCGAGTGAAAAATCAGCCGCCAGTGGCACGCCGACATAATCAACCCCGACAAAGCAGCTGATCATGCTGTACATGACAAAGCCGGGCTCGAACGACATGATGCAACGCCCCTCTCCCGCCACCGCCATGACCAGCATCTGGATCAGCTCGTCAGAACCATTACCCAGCACGGTCTCGGCACAGGCTGGTATTTGCATGACTTTAGCGATGCGGGCGCGCAGGACACTGGCGGCAGGATCAGGGTAGCGATTAATTGCCGCACTCGACAAACCCGCCAGCCCCTGCGCCAGCAGTTCAGCCGGAAGGCTGTAGGGATTTTCCATGGCATCGAGTTTGATCAGGCCACTGGCATCGGCGACGTGGTAAGCCCTGAGCGCGCGGATCTCGGGGCGAATCCATTTGAGCAATTCTTGATTCACATCAACACCTGAAAATTTTTTGAATTAGGGCTTGAAAAACCCCCTCGGAATGCCACACATAGTAGCAGACCGGCCGCGCAGACAGCCAGCCGAAAACCACCATGAGGGTCTTGAAAAATCGCTGTTTTGCCCTCATCAATATAAGCAGCAAACAAACATGATAGGAGGTAAAAACCATGAGCCTTGTACGCTACAATCCCTGGAGCCTGCTCGACCAGCTGAACCGCGAGCTAAGCAACCCATTATCTGTTGACTACCGAAATGATGATGCCAATGTGGCCACAGCGACCTGGTCGCCTTCGGTTGATATTACCGAAAACGACAATGCCTTTGTGCTGCACGCAGACATCCCGGGCGTGAAACCTGAAGAAATCGAAGTCTCGATGGATAACGGTGTGCTCACCATAAAAGGTGAACGCAAGACTGAAGAAAAAACCGAAAAGGAAAACTTCCGCCGGGTCGAACGTCAGTACGGCATGTTCTATCGCCGCTTCTCTCTGCCAGACACAGCGGATGCCGATAAAATCGAAGCACATTCTGAGCACGGTGTGCTACAGGTGACGATCCCGAAGAAAGAAGTCGCGCTGGCACGACGGATTTCAGTCAAGCACTAAACATCTTTAATGTCACACAACAAAGGCCCGCAATGCGGGCCTTTTTTTGCATCCAGCGAGCTGGGTTTATTTTTTGATGCGATATTCTGCTGAGCGTGCATGCGCGCTCAGGCCTTCACCCTGCGCCAGCGTCGCTGCACACTTACCAAGTTCAGAAGCGCCCTGCGCGGAACAACCAATCAGGCTCGAGCGTTTCTGAAAATCATAAACGCCCAGGGGTGATGAAAACCGCGCGGTACCCGAGGTCGGTAATACGTGATTGGGCCCGGCACAGTAATCGCCTAATGCTTCGGCAGTGTAACGGCCCATAAAGATCGCGCCGGCATGGCGTATTTGCTGCGCCCAGTGTTCGGCATTCTCGACTGAGAGCTCGAGATGCTCGGGGGCAATATGGTTGGCGACTTCGATGGCCTGCTTTATATCAACTACCTTGATAATCGCTGCACGGTTTTTCAGCGAGACAGTGATGATGTCCTTGCGCGGCATCTCGGCGAGCAATTTATCAATACTGGCTTTGACCTGCGCGATAAAGGCCGCATCCGGGCATACCAGAATCGATTGCGCTTCTTCATCGTGCTCGGCCTGAGAAAACAGGTCCATCGCGATCCAGTCGGGATCGGTCTTGCCATCGCAGACCACGAGGATTTCCGAAGGCCCGGCGATCATATCGATGCCGACCGTGCCGAACACCATGCGCTTGGCCATCGCCACGTAAGCGTTGCCCGGGCCGGTAATTTTATCAACCTTCGGAATGCTCTCAGTACCATAAGCCAGTGCGGCAACCGCCTGGGCACCCCCGACAGTAAACACCCGGTCGACACCCGAAATGGCGGCGGCGGCCAGCACCAGTTCGTTGAGCACACCATCAGGCGTCGGCACCACCATGATCAGTTCGGGCACGCCGGCGACTTTTGCGGGCACCGCATTCATTATCACAGAAGACGGATACGCGGCTTTGCCGCCCGGCACATAAAGTCCAACGCGATCCATCGGCGTGACTTTCTGGCCGAGCACGGTGCCATCAGCCTCGGTGTACTGCCAGGATTCCAGCTTCTGGCGTTCGGCATACGCACGCACGCGCTGCGCCGCGGTTTCCAGGGCAGCACGGTGTTCGGCATTGATATTTTTTAAGGCCTGTTGCAAACGCGAAGCCGGCAGTTCCAGCTCGCTGGCTGACTGCAGATTCATGCGATCGAACTTATTGGTGTATTCGATTAAGGCTGCGTCACCGCGTTTTTTAACATCAGCAAGAATCGCGCTCACCGTGTTACTGACCCCACCGTCGATCGCATCATCCCAGGCGAGCACCGCATCGAGCTGTTGCCAGAAATCTTTCGCGCAAGCGTCGAGCTCGCGCAGCTTCATACTGCCGCCTCGATCTGTTCGATGATGCGACTGATCTGCGCGTGTTTCATTTTCATCGCTGCCTTGTTGACGATCAGGCGCGAACTGATATCGGCAATATGGTCGATCGCTTGCAGACCATTCGCCCTGAGGGTATTGCCGGTATCGACCACATCGACAATCAAATCCGCGAGACCGACGATCGGACCCAGCTCCATGGAACCGTAGAGCTTGATCACTTCGACCTGCTCACCGCGCGATTCAAAATAGCGCCTGGCAACATTGACAAATTTGGTCGCCACGCGCAAACGGCCGTTGACTGGTTTCGCATCGACCAGGCCTGCGGTCATCAAGCGGCATTTGGCAATTTTCAGATCGACCGGCTCGTACAGGCCTTCACCACCATGCTCCATCAATACGTCCTTGCCAGCGACACCGATGTCAGCCGCGCCAAACTGCACATAGGTCGGCACATCGGTGGCGCGAATAATCAGCAGCTTGATGTCGGCGTGATTGGTGTCAAGAATTAGCTTGCGACTGGTCTCCGGATCATCGGCGGGCACGATGTCTGCCGCCTTCAATAGTGGAAGCGTTTCCTGGAATATTCTGCCTTTTGAAAGTGCAATAGTAATCATAAGGGCAATGAATAATGAATAATGAATAATGAATAATTGTTCATGGCTTTTCTTGCATATTGTCTTTGGTTGTATTTATGCTCGATGTGAGAATTTTAATAATTTCTACTACGTCCAGCTCTAGACTCTGGTGCATTTCTTCAGAAATATAATTTGAGTCCTTTAATAAACTTAACCAGTACTCAGTCTCGCCCGCTTCTTTTAATGAGATACTGAGTTTACTAATGAAATCTTTTCTTGATTGCGCATATTGCGCTTCTTTTATCAAAGCACCTATCGATGTTCCAGATCGCAATATCTGCTTACTCAACACATACTCTTTGTGTTCGTCTTTCAAATACTTATACAATCTAACAACTCTAAGCGCCAAAGAATAGCTCTTGGACCTCAAAACATCATCCATAATGCTTTTCCGCCATTAATTATTCATTTTTCATTATTAATTATTCATTGCTTCTAAGCCGGTATTCGCCTGATGTTCGCGCCGAGTAGCGCCAGCTTTTCTTCGATAATTTCGTAACCACGGTCGATATGATAGATACGCTGCACTTCGGTTTCACCCTCGGCGACCAGTCCGGCCAGAATCAGGCTCGCGGATGCGCGCAGATCGGTGGCCATCACCGGCGCCCCGGTCAGCCTGTCGGTACCGCGGATAATCGCGGTATTGCCTTCGACTTCGATATCTGCACCCATGCGCTGCAGTTCCTGCACGTGCATGAAACGGTTCTCGAACACGGTCTCGATAATGGTCGCGGTGCCATCGGCAATCGTGTTGAGTGCAGCGAACTGCGCCTGCATATCGGTCGGGAAAGCGGGATATGGCGCAGTGCGCACGTTCACCGACCTCGGGCGCTTGCCTTTCATGTCGAGTTCGATCCAGTCTTCACCGATCGTCAGATGCGCGCCGGCATCGCGCAGTTTATCAAGCACCGCATCGAGCAGGCTCGGCATCGTGTCCTTGAGCTTGATCCGGCCTCCGGTGATCGCCGCTGCGAGTAAATAGGTGCCGGTTTCAATACGGTCGGGCAGGACACGATAACGCGTGCCGTAGAGTTTTTCCACGCCTTCGATAGTGATTTTATCAGTGCCAGCACCAGTGATTTTCGCACCCATCGCGATCAGGAAATTGGCCAGATCGACCACCTCGGGTTCGCGCGCAGCATTTTCGATAATCGTGATGCCGTCTGCCAGGGTCGCCGCCATCATCAGATTTTCCGTACCGGTGACGGTGACCATATCCAGCACCAGGCGCGCGCCCCTGAGCCGTTTGCAGCGCGCATGAATGTAACCGTTCTTGACTTCGATTTCCGCGCCCATGTCCTGCAGGCCCTTGATGTGCAGATTCACCGGGCGCGAACCGATCGCACAACCGCCGGGCAATGACACTTCTGCCTGGCCAAAACGCGCCAGCAGCGGCCCCAGCACCAGAATCGAGGAGCGCATGGTCTTCACCAGGTGGTAGGGCGCGATGTAATTCTCTATCGTCGATGCATCGACTTCGATGCTGAGTTTTTCATCAATCACCACCTGTACGCCCATGCAACCGAGCAGTTCCACCGTGGTGGTGACATCGTGCAGATGCGGCACGTTTTCAACAATAGCGGGGCCGTGCGCGAGCAAGGTGCCGGCGAGTATCGGCAGCACGGCATTTTTCGCACCGGAAATACGAATCTCGCCATCGAGGCGAGTGCCGCCCTGAATCAAAAGTTTATTCATGTTTTATCTACGCTGTAGCCTGTCTGGCAAATTCTGCAGAATCGAGAGCAGTGTCGATGCCATAGGCACGCGCTACAATTGCGATTTGCTCGGGTACGTTTTTAAATTGAACATTGGCGTTTCGCAGCTGCATGAAACGCACTATTTCGAGTAATAGCGCAAGCCCTGCGCTGTTAGTTTTTTCTACTTCTGAAAAATCAACCGATGCCTCCGTGCTTTGCTTTATCAGCAACTCGACCTGCTTCATCAGCCCGGGCACGGTGTCAAAATTGAGCACGCCTTTGAGCACAATACTGTTTGCATCCAGCGCACTGACACCTGCAAGCGAAACGTCAGCAGGCACGATCAGGACTCTGTCTCTTTGGTATTTTTATCGACCGGTATCACGGCGTTTTTATCCCGCAGCAACAGCAACAGACCATCGATGCCGCTCTTGCGAACTTCCTGGGTGAACGTGCCACGATAACTGGTGACCAGGCTGACGCCATCGATACTGATATCATACACTTTCCAGCTATTGTCTTTTATCCGCACACGGTAGGCCACCGGAATGGTCGGCCCGCCACTTTGCAGGATTTCGGATTTAACGATGGCCTTTTCTTCGTTGCTTGCAATGTCCACCGGGAAAAAAGTAATCGTCTGGTCCCTGAATTCCTGCAAAGACTTGCTGTAGGTCCTGATCAGCAAATCACGAAACTCATCTACAAATGCAATTTTCTGTTCATTGGTTGCATTGCGCCAGTTCTTACCCAGCGCCAGTTTGGCCATGGTGACATCATCGAGGTGCGGCAGAATGTACTGGTCGACGATCTGATAAACCAGGTCGGGCTCTTTCTCCAGCATCTCACGCTTTTCTTTCAGCACCTTGATGACATCATCGGATGTGCGTTTCAGCATATCGGAAGGCGATTCGATGCTTTCTGCACGCACCGGCACCAGCAGCATGGTCGATGCCATGAGTAAGAGCATGAATGCCGAATACATCTGTTTATGAACACGTGACATAGCTATAGACCTCAGTTTTTCTCGTCGCTCTTGCTGTAGAGGAACTGGCCGATAATCTGCTCCAGCACCAGTGCCGACTGGGTGATATCAATCTTACTACCATTCTTAAGATAGTCGTCCTCTGCCCCGGGTTCCAGGCCGACATACTGTTCGCCGAGCAGGCCCGAGGTCAGCACGCTGGCGGAAGTATCAATCGAAAACTTATTATACCTGGGCTCGATCACCATGGTGACGACCGCTACATAATCGCCCTGGTCATAATCAATCGCAGTTACCCGGCCGATGCGGACACCACTGGCAGCCACCGGTGAGCGTACTTTGAGGCCGCCGATATTATCGAACCGCGCCCTGATTTCGTAACCATCGCCATTGCCATAACTGGCAAGATTGCTCACCGTCATGGCCAGCATGAACAAAGCCGCTATGCCGGCGGCGACAAACAGCCCGACCAGCAGCTCAAGTGCGCGTGAATTCATTGTTTAATCCCCATACATAAGCTTTCATTATTTACCGAACATCAAGGCGGTCAGGACAAAGTCCATGCCGAGAATCGCCAGCGAACTGTGCACCACGGTGCGGGTCGTGGCCTGGCCCAGACCTTCAGACGTCGGGATGCAGTCATAACCTTCGAACACCGCAATCCAGGCGACTATAAAACCGAACACCAGCGCCTTGATCATGCCATTGCCGAGATCATCGATCAGATCGACTTTGGCCTGCGCCTGCGACCAGAAAGCACCCGAATCCAGACCGAGCAGCTGCACCGCGACCAGATAGGCACCGACAACGCCGACCGCACTGAAAATCGCGGCCAGCAATGGCATCGAAATCACGCCGGCGAGAAACCGCGGTGCGACCACGCGTTCGATCGGATTCACCGCCATCATTTCCATGCCCGAGAGCTGCTCGGTGGCTTTCATTAAACCGATTTCAGCGGTCAGCGCTGATCCGGCACGGCCGGCGAACAATAAGGCGGTGACCACCGGGCCGAGTTCGCGCAGCAGGGAGAGCACCACCATGACACTGACCGAGTCCTCGGCACCAAAATCCACCAGCGCGTAATACGACTGCAGGCCCATGACCATGCCGACGAACAGGCCGGCAACAATAATGATGATCAGCGTCTGCACGCCTACCGAATACAGCTGCCTGATCAACAAGGCCGGGCGCAGGACCAGGCCTGCCATGCTGGCGAGTACCTGCAACAAAAATAAATTACCACGACCCAGGCGCTGGATGAAGCCCAGCGTCATGCGCCCCAGTGTTTCGATTCTGCTCAGCAGCATCAGCGGCCGCCTGCGAACAGGTCTTCGAATAAGGGCCGCGCGCGGTAGTGAAACGGTACCGGACCGTCGGCGAGGCCATCGATAAACTGCCGTGTCCATTCGGAACCACTGCTCTGCATTTTTTCGGTGCTGCCGTGTTCGACTACCTTGCCCGCAGAAATAAGATAAACATAATCTGCGATGCTCATGGTTTCCTTGACATCGTGCGAGACCACAATACTGCACACTCTGAGCGCAGTGTTAAGGTTTTTGATCAGCTCCACCAGCACACCCATCGAAATCGGGTCCTGCCCGGTGAACGGTTCATCGTACATAATCATCATCGGGTCGAGCGCAATCGCGCGCGCCATCGCGACGCGCCGTGACATGCCGCCGGAAAGCTCGGCCGGCATCAGTTCGGCAGCGCCGCGCAAACCGACAGCATTGAGCTTGAGCAATACCAGCTGACGAATCATCGCCGCGCTGAGCCGGGTGTGCTCGCGCAGAGGATAAGCGACATTTTCGAAGACATTGATATCGGTGAGCAGGGCGCCACTCTGAAACAGCATACCCATGCGTTTACGCAGAGCGTAGAGTTGTGAGGTTTTGAGAGCGTGTACGTTCTCACCATCGACTTCGATGCTGCCCGAATCGGGGCGCAGCTGGCCACCGATCAGTTTCAGCAGGGTGGTTTTGCCGGTACCGCTGGGCCCCATGATGGCGGTCACACCTTTGCGCGGTATATCCATATCGATGCCGTCAAAAATCACATTGTTACCACGGCTGAAATGCAAATCCCTTATTTTGACCAGGCTGTCACTCAAATCGGTTACCTATTTATTGGCGCACATTGGCAGGAAGCGTCGCAGCCAGTGGTGAATGGGCGCTATTCTATGCGTATCTGCCAGACAGTGCACGCTAAAGCAGCACA